>ENA-OZST01000100-OZST01000100.1-human-gut-metagenome-genome-assembly--contig:-NODE-100-length-29051-cov-10.049317_pt1 | contig 29051 bp, 20 predicted proteins | sample MGYA00244127_ERZ653976 | MGnify/ENA primary metagenome ERZ653976 (study PRJEB26926, sample SAMN06164877) | human gut metagenome | biome: ENVO:00009003; feature: ENVO:2100002; material: ENVO:00002003...
CGCATACGAACTCGAAGCATCGCTACTCGCATCCGCACCCGACACACCGCCATACGCGTTCGCATAGCTGTACCCGCGATAGACCACACGGCTGGCTGCGGTAGATATGTAGTACATATCGCAGTAATGCGTCGAGGAAGAACCCGAAACGGAGCCCACCGGAACCACGTCCATGTACTTGCCATGTGCAACGGCCGTTATCCATACGCCCGAACCTGTACCCCCTTTCACCATGCGGGTCGTGCCGTCAGGCATCCAGATGCGCCACTTGCCGGCGTTGCCGCTGTCATTAGGAAGATCAACACCGTCCATCATGTCATACTTATGACCGTAGATATCCTCGTAGCCAAGACAACAGATATTGTTCACCTGCGTGACAGTAGCACCGCCGTAGTCATCCTCGCCCCGGTACCAGGCGTACTGGTGGACCATGTCGTCCACAAGCGAATTCGTCACGTTCGGGTTGATGGCGTGCGCCTCTTCATAACCGATCGTATCGGTCATGCCGCGTGAAGCGGTACCGCCGGTGATACGGCTGTTAGTATGCTGGCCCGCGCCGCATTGTTCCTGACTGTCACGACGGCCATAGGCGGCGTAGAAGAGGTTGGCGATACGGGAGTGCATCAGCGCGTCAATCTGCTGCATGCCGCGCTGTACCGAGTAATAATGGAAGTCGGCCCAGCTCATGCTCGCCGTGGTGCTGCCGCCGGTGATACAGGCGCGGAGCTTGGAACCGACGACCGAACTGCCCACGACCGCGCAAAGGTGCTCGTCATTGGCTACCCAGTCCGGCTCCATGTCCTCGATCCTGTCGGAATTGGAAAGCACTACCTTGTCGAACTCCGCGGTGTTCAGAACGGAGAAGTGCAGCGCTGTGGCACCGGCAGGAACGTCAGCGATCAGGTACATGCCCGCCTCGAACTTGTTGGAGAGGGTCGGAACAACGATGGAACTGACTACGGTACCGGCATTGTCAGTGAACACGCTGCCGACAAGGTTCGTACCGGGAACGCTCGGGAACCGGACACGCTTGTGACCACTGACGTTCACCTTGCAGACGGAATACGTGGTGTCGGCACTGTAACTGTTCGCAAGCGTGTCCTTGCCGCTCATGATCTTACGACCGCTCAGGTAGCCGCCGGCTTCCTTGATGTCATCCAGCGTGAGGATATCGGCGTCAGGGACGGAGGGCATGTCGTCCCGGCCCTTGCTGCTGTAGCAGGAGTAATGCTTGCCGTTCAGGTAGTCATTGATGCCCTTTGACCAGAAAAACGGCTCGAACATCATCCAGTCGCCCTCGCTGCCGTCAAGTCTGGCGGCGCTGCCGTCGGCGTAACGGTTGGAATTGCCGTCGTCCAGCGGGTAATAGGTCATCTCGCCGTCAAGGTTGTTCACCGTCGTATCGACATTCGCGATCTTCACGCTGCGCGTGGTAGGCTTCCTGGTCACTTTCGCCAGTACACGGTAACGCTGTTTCAGGATGGCGGCGATATGCCCACTCGTCCTGTAAGGCGTACCGTACTTGTAACCTGTCCTGTTGTCCGGGTTGCTGATATTGGCGTCGTCGGCCACATCATCGTCGGACTCGATCATCGTGTATTCGGGCTGGAGGATGTTCAATTCCGGGAAATGGGCTTTCAACGCCTCGTATCTCTCATCCTCGACATAGTTGGTAAGGCGCACCGTACCCGCCAGCGCGCACGTGTCCGTGGCGTTGCCTTCTGCGTCCACGCCGCCCATCTTCATGAACCGATTCAGCCACGTACCGTCGTCTTCCCGGTCGATGCCGGTCACACGGATGCGTTCCACGCCGGAACAGCGGTTCAGCAGGGTTTCCCAGTTCAGACCCGGGCAGCCGTCAACGATAAGCGTCTTCACTTTACTGTAGTTCTCCAGCGTGAGCCCGCTTGTGGCCAGTTTGCCCAGGTATTCCAGCTTCAACACGGTCAGCGTGCCGGGAAGCCAGGCCCTCGTCAGCGGGGCACCCTTGGCGAAGGTCACGCTCTGCACCTGCGTGCCTCTCGCGTCAAGTTCCTCCAGCTTGGTCTGGTTCGTAAAGTCAAGCTCGGTACTGGTGTTGCTCCCGGTCTTGGCCTGTGCCTGGTTGCGCAGGTTCACCTTACGCAGCTGGCGGCAGCTGCCGATGTTCAGCCACCAGCCCGTCGAGCCGGTGGAGGGGCTTTGCAGGTTCAGCTCACGCAATACGATACATTTACCCAGGTCAAAGCCGTTCTTCAGGCGGTCCGAGGCGCCGGTCATGTCAAGCACACGCATGCGGCTCGCGCCGTAGATACGCAGGGGGTCGTTTACCGTGTAGGCCCCCGTGATTTGAAGGGTGGCCACCTTGCCGCCCTCCACGATGCCGGTACCCCCGATATTGGGGCTGTTGTTCGTGCCGTAACCGAAAGCGTACACCTCACTCGCCGTGATCTTCACCACGTCGGCGGCATCGGAGGAGGCACGGGCCATATACAGGTCGATGTTGTCACTCGTGAAGTTGCTCGTGCCGTATTTGGCGTCCAAAAGGGCAAAACGGTTCTTCACGAAGTAACTGCGGTGCGCCGCGTTGCTTCCCTGGAGGGCGTAGATAAACGGCCACTTTTTGCCGTAAACCTCTTCCATGTTCGGGCGGATATACTTCAGGTAACCGCTCTTGTTGTACGCCCGGTCGCTCCAGTTGCCCGCCTGTTCCACGTCAAGCATCGACAGCACGCGCTCGACCGTCATTTTCGCGCGGTAAGCGGCGGCGCAGGCTTTCAGCTCGTCCTGCAAGTTGGCCAGCACGAGGTTCCAAAGCCAGCTATCGCGGCCCTCGAAGGCGTATTTCCCGGCCTCCGCGTCCCACGTGTCACGGTCGATCGTGTAGTCGTAGGCAAGGAAACAGTCGTTCCTCTTGGCAAGCTGGGTGTCACCGTCGTAGTAGGTGGTATACCAGACCAGCCCGTCCCAGGTACGCAGGAGGATGTTCTTCGCGCGCTGGTCAACGCTCGCGAAGTAGTCGGTATGCACGTAGTAGGTCAGCAGGTGGTCCACGTCAAAATACTGCCCGATTTCCGTCCTGAACTTTTCGCTCACGAAAGTGGCCAGGTCGTCCGCGGTGGCGTTTGCCGGGACACATGACCGGATCCAGCCGAAAAGGCGTTTCAGCGCGGACTGTTGGGACGTGTTCAGGCCGGCCCATTTCACGTCGTCCGGGTAGTTGGTTTCCAGGCCGGCATCGAAACCGGCGGCAAGGTCCGCGTCGCTGGAGCTCTGGAAAAGGCAGACCCTCTCGCCGTTGTTCAGCGTCTCCAGCGTCATCGGGCAGGAAGGGGTGAAACCGTCAAGCCCCTCCATGCCGAACAGCCGACCGCTCCTGCTCTTCTCGTTGTTGAAGTTGTACTGCCCGTAGTAGGTGCTCTCCCCGTCGGCGGTCTCCGCGCTGAACACGTCGATGGGGAAACCGTCGATGCTCTGCCGGATCTTCACCGCGTTCAGGTCACCGCCGGCCTGTTCCAGCTGGTAACGCTGCGGAGGGGTCAGAAGGCCCAGTTCAAGCATCGTGTCGTTGTACAGCTTCGCCACACCGGTATTCAAAGTCATGGACGAGTCGGAATAGTCGGACTTCATGCAGAACAGGTCCATCGGGATGCTCCCGGGGCGCATCATGTACCTGTTGCCGCCAAGGGGATCCGGGGTACCGTTGATCTCGAAACTGAGGTTCGCGCCGCCCTTGGTGAAGTAGATGCGGATGTTCTTGCTCGGGTATTTCGTGGAGCTGGTACCCTGGATCCGGATGTAGCAGTCGCGGAGGACGAAGTCGTACTCCTTGCCGAAAGGGGACCAGAAATAGACGTCGGCGATGAAGTCGGTCTTCTTGTTGTTCGTCTCGTTCACCTCGTCAAGGCCGCCCTTGCGAACGATGCGCATCACGCCCTTCCCCTTGGCACGCAGCTTGTCGATATCGACGTCGCCGCTACCGCCCAGGATGTCGTTCTCCTCGTACAGGCGCATCATGTCGTCGCTGCTGCCGGCATCCACCATCCGGTTATCCAGGACTTCGTCATCGCTCAGGGCACGGTTGTAGATACGGATGTTCTTCAGTTCCACGTCGGCGGACGCGCTGTCGACGGTGATGCCCGCCGGGGTGTCCTGGCGGAAGTAGTAGCTATTGTCGTAGATGTCCGCGCCGGCACGGTTGCCGTTCACGTAAAGTTCCATCAGGCGCCCGTCACCGCGTTTGCCGATGACGAAGGCGACCTTCAGCCACTTCTCGGGGGCGAACTTCGTGCCGATCTTGATTTCACGGCTCGCGTCCTCGCCGTCCTCGTTCGTGTAGTGCAGGATGGTGCCGGTCTTGATGCTCGCCTCCTCGCTCGTGACACTAAGGCCTTTCCCCTTGTCCATGCAGCTGATCACCTCGCCCTGACGGTCCGTCACACCCGATACCCGGAACTCCATCTCGATGGTAGCGCCGGAGGCGCCGGCATCGTCCTTGAACAGCTGGTAGCCGATGACGGCCTTCGCCCCGCCCGTCAGTTTCAGGCTGTCACCCGTCCAGCCGTTGCTGCTCCAGTCGAAGCCCTCGAAGATTGTTTTCACGCCGTTATACTCCCACCGCGCCGGGTCGCTCTCGCTGTTGCTGCGGCCGGACGGGCTAAGCTTCACTTGAAGGCCGTAGGTGGCCTCGCTGATGTCGATGCCGCTCTCGACCACGTCAATGTGGAAAGTGTAGGCGGTGGCACCGACCTTCAGCTGCATCTGCTGCCGGCCCTGCTCCGTGAAGCGGTTCCGGTAGGTCTGGGCGGTACGCGGGACGCTCACCGTCTGGAGAAGCGTGCCGTTCCTGTAGATGCCCACACCCGCCGGGGTGGTACCGGGATCGTAGGCGGCAAACTTGAACTCGCAGTTCTCGTACTGCCCCACCTCGATGACCGGGGAGAGGTGGTCGGCACCGGTGAGGATACGGCCGTCCCGGTGGGTGACCATCAGCCCCACGTAGGGGACGCTGCTGCCGCTCTTCAGGATATCGATATGGATGCTCTCGCTTTTGAGCGTCAGGCCGTCGCCGGCATCCATCTCGGCGACCATCTGGACGGTATGCCGGCCTACCGACAGGGAGGACATGGAGAGCGGGAAGCTGCTGTTGGTCGTACCGCTGCGGGTGACCGTGTGGGCGTTCTGCTGTTTGCCGTCCACGTAAAGGGTCACCACCTTCGTGCCGGTGCCGCTCACACCGTAGGGGATGTTCACGGTCTCCTGCGCGCCATAACCGCCGGAAGCCAGGCCGGAGGCGATATTGTAGCTGCTGGACAGGGCCAGCGTCACGCTGCGCACGCTAACGTACGCCTGCCGCTTCTGCGCCTTGCCGGTGGTGGGATCGGTGGTCTCGGCTATCACGTAGATGTCACTCGTGCCGGAAAGGAGGTATTTCGTCAGGTCGAGCGTGTAGGTGCCCTTGCTCACATCCTGAACCGTCTCCGAATAGGTGGTGGTGGCGCCGCGCCTCACCTGGACGGTGATTTTCGCTTTCTGGCCGGTACTCTCGCCCTTCTCGTCGCCGCTGCCGTACTGGTGGTCGTAGGTATAGGTCAACCTTACCGGGTCGCCTTCCTTGACGGTGGACTTGTCAACGCTTGCGCCAAGCACTATCTTCGTCGTGCTGCCCTCACCGCCGCCACCGCCGCTCCCGGCAGGGATGTCGAAACCGGTCACCTCGACGCCGCTTTTGTTCTTCAGGCTCACGTGGACGGTGGTCTCGTCATCGCTCAGTTCGGCGGAGCTGTCGAAGATGGTACTGGCTTCCACCTCACCCAGCTTCGCCGCCACGGCACGGTTCTCGACCGGGTTCGTGCTTTCGGCGTTCAGGCTCTCGTCAACCTCCAGCTTATCGATGGTCAGGCTCACGTTGCCCTCCGCATCGGGGATTTGCTTCTCGCCGTTCACCGTCAGGCTCTTCATCGTGCCGGCTCCGCCGAAATCCTCCCAGCTCGCGGCCTGTTCCCAGCTCTCCACGCTCGTGCCGGTGAACTGTTTCGTCTCCCATCTGCCCTGCGCGGCCTCGTAGGTGATGCAACGGCCCTTGTGCCGGTATTTCACGTTTACGGCGGCGATGGCCGTTTCCAGGGTATAGTAGCCGTTCTCCAGGGGAACCTCCTCCGTCACGTTGTACGTGTTGCCGCCGCTACCCGTACCGCCGGGAATGTCGGTGGAGGTGATTGCCTGCCCGTTACGGCCCAGGATGGTCAACTTCACCGCGTCGTTCTTCTCGTCAGGGACGGCTGTCATGCCACCCACCAGGCTGCCGTCCACGGCTGCGGCGGCATCCTCCGCCTTCTTGGCGGCGGCGGTGGCCGTACCGGCAGCGGCATTGGCGGTTTCAGCGGACCTGTTTGCGGTACCGGCGGCGTTCGTCGCGGTCTGGGCCGCATTGGCGGCGCCGGTCGCGGCATTATCGGCCTTCGTGGCGGCAGCGTTAGCCACCGCCGCCGCGTCCTCCGCGGGTTTCCGGAGCAACGCCACCGGCGCAAGCACGACCTCCTGGCCGCGCATCGCAGGAAGGCTCTTGATATTGTCCAGCGAGGTGACCTCGGCCAGTTCATCGACACTCTGGCTCTCCGACTTGATGGAGTTCAGGATGTCCTTCTTCAATTCGTTCTTTTCCGATTCTGTCAGTGCCATAATTTATTCCTCCTTGATATCTTTATTGATGTCCAACTGTTCGTAAAGGCCATCAATGACGCCGGGAAGGCAGAAATTCTCCGCGACACGACGGATAATATCCACTTCGCCCTCACTGTATTCTTCCTCGCCTTGGCTTTCGTAGATACGGAACGCCAGGGCGTGTGCCTTGATACCACCGACACGGCAGTAAACCAAGTCGGCGAACTCTTCACGCACGTCGCCGGTTTCCTTTTTCTGCCGGCTGATGCCGGTGTACTTGCTGAAATGCTTGAAATTTAACTTTGCCATATATGATTGTTTTAACGATGAATACTCACTGTATAAGCGTTGTACTCGGCGGCGCTGTATGTCAGAAGAACCTCGACCACGTCCCCGTTGCCCATGTTCCAGTAACCCGTGTTCCCGAAATTATTGTCACGGAAATATGGATGCTGGGCGTTATCGACCGAGGAACCATTCACCGTGAAGTCACCCGTACGACCGTAAAGTCTCACATTCGAACCCGAACGCTTCACAACAGTCAGACGGACAGCAATGTCCTCGGTCGAGGTGGTGTCCAAACCCAGCGAGGTGCGGAGCTCGGAAAGCTTGGGAAGAATCAGCACGCAGTCACCATAATTGCCGCAGACTTCCACATACTTGCCACGATTAAGATTGATATACTTGGCTTCTTTCGCCTGGCTGAACTCTATCCAGTTCAGGCGGAAGCCCTCCACTACACCTTTCAGAATACCGTCACCCGTCCCGATAAACGCGTAGTTACGATTGGAAAGACTGTTCTGAACGCTGAAAATCAGGCCGTAGTTCGGAAGGTAATCGGATTGCGTGTTCACGAAACGGCCAAGAATGTCGATACCAAGCTCATTGTGACAGCCGATGAGTGCCTGCATGTTGTCACCTTTGAAACCGATCATGCTGTTATAAAGGAACATGCCGCTGCCACCGCCGTCCTTGTCGATACCGAGACGCCCGTAAGAAATCGAGAAGCCGCCGATCTTGCCCTTATCCGCGTCAATCTCGCCCGTGAACTTCCCGTTTTTCGCCTCGATACTCCCGTCCTCCAATATCTTGAAGTTCTCGTTGGCTGTCACAAGTCCCTCCAGCTTGATATGGTCGCCCGTCAGTTTTACCACGCTGACACGGTTGCCGTCGGCATCCGTCTCGTCCACGGAAACCCCGATAAGCGCCAGTTTTCCGTCAGCGTCCTGGGCATATATGCCCGCACCTTCAGGTTTCACAACAAGCCCGGTTTCCTGCAGGAAATTCTCGTCCCTGTCAAAGACAGCCGCCGATATCTTCACCAGACGCTCCGACTGTTCGAAAAGCGTTTTATAACGGTGCGCCAGCGATTCCACGCGGTCGGTAGAGAGTATGAGCATGTACAGGTAGATGTCCCCGGTGAAAGACAGCTTGAAGTCTCCCGTACCGTTCCAAAGGCCGCTACAGGTATATTGCACGTAGCCGTCAGTCGCGGGCAGTTCCTCTTCCACTTCCATGCTGTTGAAGTTGGCGAACCCCGTCTTGTCAACACCCACGAACTCCACCCGCAGGGTTCCACCGACCGCACAACGGTAAAAGAAGGTCAGGTACACCGGGACGGCTTCCTTCTCCCCGCTGCCGTTTTCAGGCATGGAGGGGATGCTTTTCAGGTTCTCACGTTTCTGGAGGATGTACTTACCCCGGATACGCACGACCTTACGGCCGTCATCCTCGGTCACGCTCGCGCCGTCACCCTTCTTCGTCAGCACGTTGCCGTTCGCCCAGACCCACCGGTTCCCCACAAGGAAGAACACCGTCTCGTTTTCCGTGTTCCATTTCATAAGGCCGTCGTCAAAGGCGGGGTTATTCAGGTACCCGCGGTCGGTGGCGAAGTCCTGGCGCAGGGCGGTCACCACACTGGTGATACGTCCCTCGACGATCTCGAATTTTGTCTTGATATCCTCGCCTGTCACCAAAAGGAATGTCCCGCGCAGGTAGGCGTTGTCGCTGTAAAGGCCGTTGCCGTGCGGCTGGTTGTCGGCGGGGAACCAGTCGTCGCTGATGCCGTCCAGGTTACCCAGGCGGGCACGAAGGCAGCCGGTGAAGTTTTTCGCCTTCACGCCGTCCATCACGTCCATGCGGGGCTGCCCGTCCTCGGTGGCGGATATCAGGATCAGGTTCTGGCGCAACGGGGTTTCCGTATTACCCATCAGCACACATTCGTCACCGGGAGCAGGAAGGGAAGTTCCGAACTCATCCACGCCCACGAGGATGGAATCACCCTCCACGCCGGCAACCTCCACCCAGTAGCCTTTCAGGTTCCCGCCGGTAAACGTGGCGCAGCGCATCAGGTCATGCGCCCGGAAGGTATTCGCCTGCTCGAAGGTGATTTTATAAAAGCCGTCCTCCGGAACGGCGGTCTTTATCTTGCCATTGGCCGCGGACACACAGAGCTGGCCGCCCACACTGCGAACCTTCTCGATAAGCAGTTCCAGCACCACCATGACCTGGCGCACCGTCAGCTTGTCGATGGTAAGGTGCGAAAGGGCGTCCTCCATCCACAACCGCCAGCCCTCACCCAAAAGGCCGTCCACGAACTTGGGGCTGCGAAGAAGCTCACGCACGACAAGGGTCAGCAGTTCGGCGTTGCCCTTGCCGTCGATGTGGCCGTTCTCCTCCGGACCGATGCCGACGCCCTCCTCGAAGGTGATTTTCTTTTTCGCACGGTCGGCCTTCTTCTTGCTGATGAACTCCGCCTGGCTTCTTCTGGCCGAGAAAAGGTTGTTGTCGGTGGGAAGCGTGTTATCCCAGCTCCTTATGATGTCGGGAAGGTTCGCACCGGCCGTTTTGGTATAATTCCTCACCTCCTCGATACTCCCCTTCAGACTTTCCATCACGCCGGTGGAAAGCGCGTCACCGATTTCAAGGTCCACCTGTGAGGGGAGCGCCACCTTCCGCGTGATTTTCGTGATACGGCTCAAGCGATAGCCCGTTTCCGGGAAATACTCCGTGCTTTCCAACCGGACGCGGCGGCCCGGGTAAAGGTCTATCCCGTTACGCTCGACATACACGTGGTCCGTCGGGCCCTTGTACACGGAAACGTCGACGGCGTTCTCCACGTTGTACCTGTTCACCGCCGTCAGGTATTCCTCCTCGGCAAGCGCGTAGTATTCGTCAGGCATGCGGATATTCCAAAGGATATACCTGTCACCCGCTTTCGGGACAAGGCGGTCACCGGGAAGCTGCGTGTCGTCATCATACGGCCAGATGGTGATGATCTCGAACTCGCGGGTGTCACTGTCGAAGTTCACCTCGAAATAGTAGGTGCCGTCCTCTTCCTCGCCAAGACCGGCAAGTTCGCTCCCTTCCTGGAAGGAGACACGTTTCACCTTGCCGGCAAGTTCGTAAGCGTTGGGATCGAAGTTCAGCGTGTCATCCCGGAAATACCAGATCACGAAAGGGTTGCCGTCCTCATCCGTCACCTGCGCGCTGCGTACAGAGGTCACGGTACCCACGCGACGGGGATAGATATCCGCGAAGGCGTCGGCCTCGTAGTGGTGATGGATGCCGTACTTCTCCACATTCACGTCCACGTATTTGGCACCGTCGGGAAGCTGGAGGCGGCTGTGGCCGTATTTCTCCGGGTCGATGTTCCGGGAACTGCCGATCGGAAACAGGCGGGTGTAGAACTTCGCCCCGTCGGCCTTGTCACGGGAAAGCTCCGTCAGCCCTTTGCCGTAGGACAGGGTAACCTCCTCACCGTGCTCGCAGCGGCATAGGTTCACAGTCTGGCCTTCCACCCACCATTCGGCGCCTGGCACCTTGCCGGCGAGTTCCTTCAGCGCGTCGGGGCAGTACTTCCCTTCGTAATCGATGACCACGTTCTCGGTGCCTTCCACGCGGCCCACTTTCCAGTCGGTGACACCGCCCATGCCGTCATTGATGGACTTCACGATCAGTGCCACGTGTTCCCGCGGCGGGGCAGTCAGCGTGAACACCGGTTCCGGGTCGCCGTCCACCACGTTCAGGACGAGGAAACGTTTCATCAGGCTCTCGATGCCGTAGAACTTCACGTCGTATTTCCACTCCTGCGTGCTGCGTTCGTCCGGGAGGTAACGCTCCTGGAGCCAGTAGCGCTCGCCCTCGAAATCCACGTAGTCGTTCACCTCAAGCGCCACATACTCGTACAGAGTGAAGGAGAGTGTCAGCACGTTGTCCGACTGGATCGCCTTCACCTGCGTCGAGCTGTCGTCCGGGGAAAGGACCGCCTTCGCCTGCCTGTTACTGTCATATACCGTTAAAAGCATGTTCGAATGGTGTTTGAACGTTGTTTAAATGATTGGTTCGGGTTCGCGGAATTTCACCTTGAAGCGGCCGGCCTGCACGCCTTCCCGCCAGAGGTAGGTCAGTGGGGTGAAGCCGGGACAATCCAGGTAATGCACGCGAAGCGTCAGCTCCAGCTGCGGGAAATACAGCGAGAGCCACCCCTTGTCGCCGGTTTTCAGGAAGGAGATGAAGGACATGTATTTCTTCAGCCACTCCCCTTTACCCGGGGCATACAGGGCAAAGGTCAGCGTGATGTCGCGCGCTTCGTTGGCCACTGTCAGAATGTCGGAATATTTCTCCCCGTTCTCCTCGCGTATGTCCACAGCGGTGTGCGCTTTCGTCTTGCTCGCGGCAAGGATGGCCTTCAGGTTGTCACGCCCACCGCGCTTCTCTTCGGTCAGGAATACGCCGTACTCCGTCCAGATATCGGTGCCGTTGATAAGGAACAGCCCGCCCATGATTGGTTCCATGCTCATGATGATTTCATTCTTAGTCCGTCACGTATGATTCGTTTTATATCTTCCTTTATCTCGCCAAGGAAACCGGCGCTTTTACCGGTATTCTCCGCGATCTTTGCCAGGTGTCCCTCGGCGCTGGCCATGCGGCCCGCCACGTCCTCGGTCTTCTCGTCAATGCTTACCCAATGGTTCAGGCCCGAAGTGAACATGCCCTCCAGTTTCGTGCCCTGGTCCTGCGACATGGCCGAGAAGCCGCCGGTGCGGCCGGTCTGCGTTGTGGACTTACCCTCCTCCGTGATGCCGGCAGTGTCAAACATCTCCTCCTTCTTGGCACGGGCACGCTCGAAAATATCCGAGTACCGGGTGCGCAACGTGTCGGCTTCCTCCTTCGACAGGATACCGTCGCTCATGAACTCGGCGAACGTCTCCTGCCATTTCTTCAGCTCGTCCGAATAGGTGCCGTTCACGATGGACTTCAGGATGGCGTTCTCCATGAACTCGTCCACGCTCGCGATCACGTCTTTCGAGTCCGTCTCGAAATCCTTCAGCAGGTCCTTCATGCCGCTGCGGACACCGTCGAAAGAGGTGTCCGTGATGGCTTCCTGCCATTGCCTCTGGAGTTCCAGCAGCGTGTTCGCATCAGAGACGTACTCGTCAAGCCACTGGCTTTGGTCGTACTTACCCGAGTGGAGTTTCTCCCAGATGTCGGGAAGTTCTTGGAGCCGGGCCAACTCCTCGGGGGAAAGGCTCCAAAGAGAGTCGGCATTCCGCACTGATTTGCCCAGGTAGGCGGAAACCGTGTCCCAGTCACCGCTGCCCATAGCCCTCGCGATGTAGTAGTTGTTCGAGTGGTGCGAACTGTGGTATCCCATCTTTGCCGCGAGCATCTGGCGGTCGTTCTCGATCTTCTGCTTCTGTTTGTCGTAAGCACTCCGGTAATACTCGGTGGAACGTGCGCCGCCAGAGCTGGCCATCTCGTCGGTCAGCTTCTCGATGGCGGTGGTCAGGTACTTGTTCGATTCGGTCAGCCGCTCCACCAGCGCGTTCACCTCCCTGGCATTGCCGTGCGAGGAGAACAGGCCGAAGGTCACCGTGTCCAGGATGTCCCTCACCCCGTAGAAAAGCGAGCTGCCGATCTGCGTGAACAGTTCACCGGAAAGGATGTTCTCCAGGATACCGTTCACCGCACCGAGCACGGAATCAAGAATACCGCTTACCAGCGTACCGATTCCTTCCTTCAGCACGTCAAGGATGGAAAGCACCGCCGCGATGATCTGCCCGATGATGCCGCCGTTTGAAAACGTCTCGGCAAGGGTACTGCCCACGCTGCCCATCACACCGCCCATGTTCTTCGTCGCCTCGCCCAGTTTACCGAGCCCCTGGGCCACGCCGGCAAGGGAACCGGACTTCAGGCTCTGGAGCCCCTCGGCAAGCCCGGTAAGGGATGAAACGGCGTTCGTGCTGGACGTGCGCAGGTCCTGGGCCGCCTTGTCGTTCGCCTCTGTCAGGGTGGCCACGCTCGCCGAGGCAGCGTCGAAAGCTTCCTGCGCGGTAGCCACCAGTTCTTCCGCTTCCTTCATGGCGGAGGGGTCACCGCTTTCAGCGGCTTTCTTCTGTTTTTCCTGCGCCACCACCAAAGCGTCAGCGGCGGCCTTCTCCCTTTCCTTGGCCTCTGTCAGCTCACGCAGCGTCGTCTGGTAGGCGGAAAGGTCACGGGAAACGTCCTTGAACATGTTCCGGTTAATACCGCCCGCGCTCCGGTCCTCCAGCTTCGCGATCAGCTCGCTGATCACCTGCTTGTCCTCGGCACCGGCATTCCGGTACTCGTCGGAGGCGGCATACTTCCGCAGCTTCACCAGCGTGGGGCGCAGCTGCTCTTCAAGCAGCCCGCCGAAATTGCCGAAAAGACCGTCCCAGTCGATATCCGCCTTCAGGCTCGCAATCTCGGCGGCGGCAGTCTCTTCTTTCTGCTGGCGGCCGAGGCGTAGCACCTCACCCAAGTTGCCCGCCTCCTGCGCTTTGCGGATTTTCTCCGCGTATTCCTCAGCGATGGCCAGTTTCTTCTGCTGGTACGTGCCATATTCCTTCAGGTAGTCGAGCATCGACTGGCGGGCGGCGTCGTTCTCTTCCCTGGTCACCTTTGCCAGGTCGCCGTCACGTGCCGCCGCGGCCTTCTCCCGCGCCTCCTTCAGGGTGGATTCCTGTTCACCGGTCAGTTTGCCCTTCTGCGCGTCCTTCCACTTCTTCTCCTGGGCGGCAAGCTCGGCGATCTCCTTGTCATAGTTCAGGCGGATCTGGCGGCGGCGTTTCTCGCCGCTCTCTTTCAGAAGGTCGATCTCCGCCTGGCGGTTCTTCATCTGGAGCTTCAGAAGTTCCGAGGCACGCTGCTCTTCCGACTGTTGCTCCTTTTTGGCGGCATTCGGGTCGGGCTTGGCATGGTCGCCAAGGTCGAACTCCTTGCCGATATCCAGATACTCCTCCTGCAGCTTACGCGCCTCGGCCAGATAGTCGTCGCGGACTTTCTCGGCCTCACGCAGCGCCTTCTCCTTCGCCTCCTTGTTGTATTCCGAGATCAGGGCCTGCGCGTCCACCTGTCCGTGTGACTCGCTCTGGGCCATGTAAAGCCCCATACGTGCGAACCAGCCCATCGAGCCGTCCACGTCTTCAGGCCGGCTCGCCTTGATCTCGTTCACCTTCTCGTCAGCCTCCGTGGCCTTGTTCACCAGGCTTTGCACCTTGGCCTGAAGGAAAAGCATCTGGATGTATTTCTCACCCTTCTGCTGGAGGATATCGTACCACTGGGCGATCGTGTCGTAATACCCGAAACTCTCGCCGTACTTGCGGTTCAGTTCCTCCACCTTGGCCTTCTCCTCGTCCTTCGTGCCGGTGAACTTCTTCAGGCTCGCCAGCGTGCTCTCGATCTCGAAACGGGTCCGGATCATCTGTGCGCGACCGTCGGACTCGATTTTTACCCGTTCTTTCGCTTTTTCAGCCGCTTTCTCCTGTGCGTCGCTGTATTTATCCCAAAGGACAATAATTCCCGTTATTACGGCTGAAAGGCCCAACGTAAGCGTGGCCATCAGGGCCTGCGCGGCACCAGTGGAAATACCCAAGGAGACAGCCAGCCGGGTATTGGCGGCTGTCAGCAGGTTCTTCATCTTCACGACCGTCACCAGGCGGAAGGCGGAGTCCTTGTTCAGGGTATTGAACACCTGCTGGAGCCCCATCGTGATGGCCATCACACTCTGGACGCGGGTCTGTATTTTCGCCAGGTTCTCGTTTTCCGAGGCGAAAAGAGACAGCGCGCCGGTGGCCGTAGTGAACAGACCGGCAAGGCCGCTCACGCCGGACATGAATCCCTGGAGGTTCGCGTCATCGTGCGAAAGGATTTTTGTCTGGGTGTTCAGGTCGGCAAGCGTGTCGGAAAGGAGCGCGGCCTGCCGTGCCATCTTCCGGTACTCCTCGGTGTCCTGCTTCCCTTCCAGGCGCAGGCGGGCCATGTTGTCCTGGAGCTCACGAAGCTGCATGGAAAGGCGTTTGCTGCTTGCACGCGTCTTCTCCTGTTCAGCCTGGAGCCCGGCAAGGACGCCCTTTTCCTCTTCAAGCGCTTTCTTCGCGGCGTTCAGTTCATCCAGGGCGGCCACCTTTGCCTTGCCGGGTGCGGCCCCCTGGTAGGCTTTCTCCAGCGACTTGATGTCGCTTTCAATCTGCCCGATGACTTCCTTCTGCTCCCGGATCTTGTCGGTCAGGCTCTTGCTCCCGGCGGCGGCCCGTTCTTCCTCCAGGGAGATACGCTCGTACTCCTTACGGAGGTTCCGGACGCTCTTCTCCGCCTCGCGGTGTTCCTTTTCAAGCCCTTCAAGGGCGGCACGCTCCTCATCCAGGACCTTGCGGCAGGCCGCCACGTCGGCGGCAAGTTCCGCCTGCGCCGGGCCGGGCTTCATGTTCTGGAGCTGCGTTTCCATCCGGTGCAGGTCGGAATTCACCCGGTCGATGACCTTGCGCTGCTCTAAAATACGGGCGTTGATGGCAGCGGCGGCCTTCTCCGATTTCTCGGCAAGGATATCGACGGCAAGGCCGGCCTTGTCAAGGCCTCCCGTCAGGTTGTCCTTCATCAGGAATTCGATTTCTACGGGCTTCATCGTTTACAGTTCTAAATTGCTTTGGTAAAAATTCACTATGTCGCCGGCTTCACGGGCGGCGGCTTCCGGATCAATCCCACCGCCACCGCTTTGCGGAACCTTGGAGTCAGCTGCTGACCGGCGGACGTAACGCGGGGCGTCGGACAGCATCAGGATGAGCGTCTGGTAGTTCACCTTCTCCAGGATGTACCCGACAGTCCAGCCGGTGGCGCTCGCGATGTTCCAGATAAAACCGAAGGGGCTATGGGAACCTTCAAACTCGGTCCTTAACTCCCCTTCTTTCCTTGGCTCAGTCTCACTTTCATCGGGTTCGCCCGATCTATCGAGCTGATAATATTCGTAAAATTTTCAGACCCCATCAGGCTGATGAACTTCTCCAGGGCGCCCAGCAGGAAACGGTGCTCCACGGCCTCACGCAGGAACCATGCCACGGGGCGGACAAGAAGCCGCCGGCTCACCGGGCCGCGGCAGAGAGTATGGGCCACCATGCGGGAAATCTTGACGCCGTTCCGTGCCAGGAACTCCAGCCGCTCACGCCCGGCAAAGGAGGAAACCTCCTCGGGGGAGACACCCATCGAAAGGTACAGCCTCACGATGCATATCTGTCCGGCAAGGCGCGGGCGGCGCATCGTCACGCGCCACCGCACGGGGCGTTTCATAAAGGGCAGGCGCCACTCCTTCAGCGGAAGGGAGACGCCGAGGTCAAGCAACACCTCCGACGCCTCACGCTGCACACGTCTTACTGCACGCTCGTCCATACGCTATGCCGATACCGTGTCGTTGATCTCGTAGGGAGCGCTGCCGTCCTCCGGCTTGTTCACCTTCAGCTGGCACTCGATCTTCGAAACCTCCGTCAGCGTCAGCTTCCCGCCCAGGTTCGAGAGGATCGTACCGTTCGGGATAGTCATCGTCTGACCGCTCATGAAGTCGATTGTCCATTCACCGGACTTCTGTACCAGCTCTGTAGGGGCCTTCCAGCCCGTAGGGGCGTCATCCGTACCCACCAGCGTGCCGCCCAAAACGGCCTTGATGTTTTTGTAATCCAGCTGAATCAGGTTGAACGTCGGGGAAATCTGACCGTTCTTTTGCAAAAGCGTCAGCACAGGTGCGCCGGGAACCTGCTCGGCTTCAACGTCCACGCTCTCGGGTTTCGTGCCGCCCCAGTCCCAGCTCCCCTTCTCGATCCAACCGATCGTAGCGGAGCCGAACTTGACAACGGCAATGCCGTAAATGAAATTCTTATTCTTTTCCATATCGTCTCTTGATTAAAACGGTTAATACAATGCCGGATGCCACACCGGCGATAAAGGCAACGAGGGCGATTTGAACGGGGTTAAAACGTCGTTTGAACTCCGTTTCGGCCTCTGTCATGCGCTGTTCGGTTTCGCTACGGATGCGGACCAGTTCCTGTTTGTAGAACTCAACCGTCTGCATCAGGCTGTCTTCCCGGACCTGCCTTCGGAAAACCTCTTCCTCATAGAACAGGCAGCGCCGCATGAGCGAGTCGCAATGCCCGGTGACCGCCAGGGAATCCCCCTGCCTGCGGACATCAACCGAGGCACGCCCGTCCCGGTGCCGGTAACCGGCACCATCGGGAAGGTCAAGGAGGTTCCGGAAGGGAATCGTCAGGGTCGCCGACTGTGCCGGAACCGCCTCCTGGGTCAGGATCGAGCTCCGACGGTCCGTCAGGAGTTCCTGCATTCCGTGTGCCGCTGTTACCGCCACGTCCCCGGACACGGCGGTGCTGTCTGTCATTCTCTCCGCCCGCACCGTGCCCTGTCTCTGAAGATTCCGGCTCTCTTTGGACGTGCCGCATCCTGCCAGCAGGAACGCAGCGAGCAATAATAGGATTACGGGGGTCCACCCCCGGATTTTGTCTTTCATCATTTACCGATTGTTTACTTATTACTTTTCTTAACCGCTCGACCTCTTTCGTCAGGCACGACAGCTTCAGGATCATCTCCTCCTGGTTCGCTTTCAAGTCGGCATTCTCTCGCCGGAGCTGCACGTTCTCCTCCAGAATCTTGCGGTTCTCCTCACTCAGCAGGTTGATGGACGCCTGAAGCTGGGACAGCATGTCGTTGTCACGCTTGCGCCGGCCGAACAGCCAGGTGAAGATGCTGCCGACAAAACCGCCGGGAAGGGCGAACATTAAAAAATTGATCAGGGTCTCCATCTTCCTGCCGTTTATTATTGTCTGATACCTATTGATACAAGCCACTTCTGTACATCGAAGCTGGGGCAGGCTTTCGCCGCCAGTTCGTTATGACCCACGATACGCACGTCAGGGAAACGGCGGTGGAAGTCTTTCACGTACTTCTCAAGCGCACGCTTCTGGCACGCCGTACGCGTGTCCTTCGGGGTCTTGCCGTCTTTGGCTACACCGCCGGCATACACGATATGGCGGCTGACGGAATTATAGCCGGCCACGCCGTTGGTGATTTCCCAAGGGTCCACGTTCGCGTCCTCGTTGTTGTCCACCAGGCGCTCCACGCCGCCATTCAGATGGAACAGGTCAGTATACCCGACCTGTTTCCAGCCGCGACCGCCCTTGGATACCGGGTTCGTGTGCCAGGCGTGAATCTCTGCGCCACAGACTTCACGCCCTTCAGGCGTAGCCGTGCAATGAATGACCAGATACTTCAGCCTGCCCATCACGCACCGCCTTCCTCGTCATCAGCGGCCACCTGGGACAACGCTATTTCAACCTTCTTTTCCGGATCAGCGTCCAGGCTTACCACAAGCGTACCGGATACTGCTTTGCCGCTACTGTTCACCTCGGCGGTAATTTTCAGCCCGTCATCGGTACCGACCGCCGTAAAACCGGCAGGGACGGATGTCACACTATAATCACCGGATGCAGTGACTGTTACATACTTGCTCTCACCTGCGGCCTTGAACGAAAGGGCGGAAGGGTCGGCTGAAATGTTACGTTCCACCGCCTTGAACACCGGGTCGGTACGGGTGTCAAGCACCACAAACTCCTCACCGAAGGCGATTTCCGTGTCGGCTTTCATAAGCAGCTTGAAGAAGTACAGCTCGCTGGAGTTCATCCACTTGTCGATCTGGATCACCTCCTCGTCGTCCTGGAGGTTCACGCCGGCGAAAAGGTTGCCGTCGGCACTCATCGAGCAGAGCGTGGCCACGATAAGATCGTCAGGCCAGGAGTTCAGCGTCTCGATGGTGATACCCTTGTAACGCTTTTTGTTTACGTCCGTCTCGCTCGTATTCTTGTGCTCGCGTTCGGTCAGCTCGTCATCGTACTTGTCAAAGTCATCGATGCTCATCAGGATACGCAGGTTCGGGTTCTCGCGCAGGGCTTTCGGAATAGCCTTGCGGACAGCCTTCAACTTGCCGATCATGGAAGTATCGGAAGAAGCCGGGACCACGATCACGTCCGGGTCCTTGGCAGCCTGTGTCAGGATACCGTTAAAAAGGTGGTCGTCATCACTCCCGAACTCGCCGTTGATATAATGCCAGCCGAGCTCGAACTTCACGCTCTTGCTGAGTTCATCAAGCAGCGTGTTCTGGGCTTCGGGAGGAAGTTCGGCAAACACGAGGTTGCCCTTCGGCTGCCACTTGCGCCAGATATGCTCGAAAGCGCGGGGGTTGAAAGTGGTGAACGCCATGAAATCCTCCGGATCCAGGGACTTCTCCGAGTAATTGAAGTTACCTTTCGAATCCTCCAGGCCCGGGTTCTCCTTGCGTTTCTGGAGCATCTTGCCCGTCTTGATACGAGGCAGGCTGATTTTCTTCTCGACACCGGGGATCACCATGATCAGCCCTTTCTCCACAAGGTCGTTACCGGTGCAGGCAAGAACCAGGATCTTTTCCAGTACCTCGCCGTTGTAATTGGTGTTTCTTACTACTATTGCCATGGCAAATACTTTTATTTACGGTTTAACTTGTCCTTGATCTCGCTCATGCGCTTGTTCCAGGGACTTTCATCTGTCGGGCTCACACGAAGGTCGGTCATGACCTTACGCTTCGGGGAGAGTTTCTCCAGCGCCTTCTCCCCGTTCTCGCGGTCCTTGGCCAGAAGGTTCTCATAGATGGGACGGGTGGCGGCGTCGATACGACCGTCCTGTTCCGCATCATCAAGCAGTTTCTTGCGGGCGGCGGCATCATCCGCATCCGCCTTGTCCTGGAACACCTTCAGCTCACCCTTCAGGCGGGTGACCTCGGCGTCAAGGGCCGGGACTTTCCCGGCTTCCGTTTCCAGAAGCCCGACTTCACGGAGAAAATCGTCATCCGTCACGCAGTTCCTGAACCGCGGACGTTTCTTCAGTTCGTCTAAATTCATGTTACTCTTGTTTTGTGGCTGTTGCAGCCGGTTATTGAATATTTGGAATACCTGTTCGGGGGTACTGTCCTCCGGAAGGGGGTCGGCATCATAGATACCGTCGATGAGCCCCAGAGCCAGGGCTTCGTCGGCACGAAGCCAGTGGTCCTTGCCATCGAAATACAACGAGCGGATTTCCTCCTTCTCCTTACCCATGCGGGCGGCATACATCTCGCAAAGGGTATCCTCCAGCGACTCGATCTCGCGGATACAACCCTGCATTTCCTCCTTGTTGCCGTAACAGCCTCCCTGGACACTGTGGAGCATCAGACGGGCATAACGGCTCATCTGTACCGGCTTGCCGCAAAGGGCGATGACGGAGGCCATGCTGGCGGCGATGCCGTCAATGTAAATCGTGATGTCGGCCTTGCTGTTTTTCAGGGCGTTGAAAATGGCGATGCCCGTGTACACCTCGCCGCCGTTGCTGTTGATACGCACGTCAATCTTACCGGACAGGGCCTCGGCCTCCAGAAGTTCGCGGGCGATATCACCGCTACGCACGCTGTCATACTCGCCGATATCACCGTAAAGAAGGATACAGCAGGCGTCTTTCCCGGGTATGATGTTGAAAAACTTTTTCATGCTTATATAGTCTTTTAGGCGGGTGTCCCCCGCGAAGTTCACGATGCGAAATTAGGGGGATTATAACCGTTTTTCAAACCGCATATTCATCACACACAGTTTAAAACGCCGTCATGAAGTTTTAAACTGTCATCATGCGGCACGCGTTTTTTTCCGCCCCTTTTCCTTATCAATTTTGCACGTAAAAAAGGAGGAAATATGACCGAACTAAGCATGCAGCAAAAAAGGGAATGGGCAAAGACGCTCTACCTGAAAGAGAACCTCACGCAGCAGGAGATAGCCGAACGCGTGGGGGTGTCACGCATCACGGTGAACAACTGGATAGGCAAGAACGGATGGGAGATGCTCAAGACGTCCATCACCATCACACGCGAGGAACAACTGAAAAGCCTGTACCGCCAGCTGGCCGAGCTCAACAACGCCATCATGGCCAGACCGGCGGGGGAACGCTTCCCGAACACAGCCGAAGCCGACACCATATCCAAACTGTCGAACGCCATCAAGAAGATGGAGACGGAAGTCGGGCTCTCGGACATCATATCCGTATTCTCCGACCTGCTTAAATGGCTGCGCGCGTCCGACCCCACACAGGCGAAGGAAGTGACGCCGCTGCTTGATGCGTTCGTAAAATCAAAAGTTTCATAATCATGGCAAAGAAAAGACTTACACCGCAGGACCGCACGGCACTTGTCGAATGGGAGGAACTGGTCGCGTCTATACGCGAGAATTCGGACATCAACCCCTCGGACACGGAAGCGGAAATACGCGCACGCAGGGAAAGGCTCGAAAAGGATGACGAGGAGTGGTTCCGGTATTACTTCGCCATGTACTATTCATGCGAGGCGGCGGACTTCCACAAGAAAGCCACCAGAAGGTTGACAAGGAACAACCGGTGGTACGAGGTACGCGCATGGTCGCGGGAACTGGCGAAGTCCGCACGGTCCATGATGGAAATCTCAAAACTGGCAATTACAAGAAAAATACGTAACGTACTGCTGATCTCCAACTCGCAGGACAACGCCCAAAGGCTCCTGCTGCCCTTCATGGCCAACTTCGAGGAAAACCAGAGAATAATCCAGGACTACGGGATGCAGAAGAAACCCGGATATTGGGAAACGGGGGAATTCACCATCATGGCGGGATGTTCCTTCCGGGCCATCGGGGCCGGACAGTCACCGCGCGGTACCCGTAACAAGAACTTCCGGCCGGACTTCATCCTGGTGGACGATATCGACACCGACGAGGAATGCCGGAATCCGGAACGCATCAAGACAAAATGGAAATGGCTGGAGGAAGCCCTGATACCGACCATGTCCGTATCGGGAAACTACCGCATACTCTTCAACGGGAACATCATCGCAGCGGACTGCTGCATAAAAAGGGCCATTGAAAAGGCCACGGAACTGAAGGAAAAAGGCATCGGGCACGTGGACATCATCAACATACGCGACAGGAACGGGGTTTCCGTGTGGCCCGAGAAAAACTCGGAAGAGGATATAGACCTCTTCCTCTCGCTGGTCAGCGCGGCGGCACGACAGAAGGAATTCTTCAACAACCCGGTAGCCGAGGGAGAGATATTCAAGGACATCATCTACGGGAAAGTGCCGGCACTCTCGAAGTTCAAGTTCCTGGTCATCTACGGCGATCCCGCGCCCGGCGAGAACAAGACGAAGAAGAGCTCCACGAAGGCGGTGTTCCTGCTCGGCAAACTGGCCGGGAAGCTCTACGTCATCAAGGGGTTCCTCGGAAGGGAGACGAACGCCACGTTTATCGAATGGTACATCAGACTGCTGGAGTTCGTGAACGGGAAAACGAACGTGTACTGCTACATGGAGAACAACAAGCTGCAGGACCCTTTTTTCCAGCAGGTGTTCCAGCCCATCATCAGGCGCATACGCCGGCAAAGGAAGATATCCCTGTACATCCAGGGGGACGAGGAGAAGAAAACGGACAAGGCCACACGTATCGAGACGAACCTGGAACCCCTCAACAGTGAAGGGAACCTCATCTTCAACGAGGCGGAAAAGGACAACCCGCACATGAAGATGCTCACCGACCAGTTCAGCCTCTTCAACCTCATGCTGACGTATCCGGCTGACGGGCCCGACTGCGTGGAGGGGGGAAACCGCATCATAGACCGCAAGGCGCACCAGGCCGAAAAGCCGGCCGTCATCTCCACAAGGAAGATGCGGGCGCACAACAAGTACAGACTGTAAACTTTAATACCTTACCCACATGAGCAAATTTATAGAACTTACAGATTACGACGCGAGCATCCACCGCGAGATACTGGACGCGCTGACAAGGGAGGACAATGCCGTCGTGGAGATATGCGAGGACCGGGCCGTCGAAGAGATGCGGTGCTACCTCTCCAAGCGCTATGACTGTGACAGGATATTCACCCGGACCGGAGACGAACGGAGCCAGCTCGTGCTGATGATGGCCATAGACATCGCGGTGTACCATATTTTCAGCATCCATAACCCGAGGAACCTTTCACCCCTGCGCAAGGAACGCTACGAAAGGGCCGTCGAATGGCTCAGGGCGGTAGCGGCCGAGGAGATATCCGTGGACGGGCTGCCACTGCTGCCCGAAGAGACAAGGGCGGCAAAATCAAATTTCCTTATCAAAAGCAATCGTAAACGTGTAAACCACTGGTAACATGAGCAAAAGACAGAAAAGGGCCGGAAAGATAACCAAAAGCGGAAACCTGCCGAGGCCCGGGCAGAAAGGACCCGCAACCATCATACTGACACAGCCCAAACGCTTCGGCATAGACATAGCGGACTATATGCTGGCCATACGGGCCTTCGAGAACGTGGATTACTCCAGAAGGTTCAGATTATACGACCTGTATGAAGACATTCTCATGGACACGCACCTGACAAGTGTCATCGAGAAACGGAAAAACGCCGTGCTATCCTCCGTCATCGAGTTCAGACGTAACGGAAAACCGGACAAGGCGGTAAACGAACAGATACGATCCCCGTGGTTCCGGCGCCTCATAGGCGACATCCTGGACGCGAAATTCTGGGGGTTCACGCTCGTACAGTTCTACCGCAAGGGGGAATGGGTAAACTACGACCGGATACCGCGCAAGCATGTGGATCCGGTGCGCAGGCTCATACTGCGCCACCAGACGGACACCACCGGAACATCCTGGGACGAATACCCCGACCTGCTGTTCATCGGGGAGCCGGAAGAGCTCGGGATGCTCGCAAAGGCGGCCGTATGGGTCATATACAAGCGGAACGACGTGGCGGACTGGGCGCAGTTCGCCGAAGTGTTCGGCGCACCCATCCGGGAATACACATACCCCACGGATGACGACGAGGCACGGCAGAGGGCGCTGGCGGACGCGGAAAGTACCGGGAGCATGGCGGTATTCGTGCACGCCCAGGAAACAATGATGGAGCTCAGGGAAGCGGCGAACAAGACCGGAAGCTCCGACCTGTATGACAAGCTCTGCGAACGCTGCAACAGTGAGATATCGAAACTGTTCCTCGGGAACACGCTCACCACCGAGGCATCGGACAAGGGAACGCAGGCACTCGGAACCGTCCACAAGGACGTGGAGGAGAAAGTCACGCTGGCGGACCGGCAGGACATCCTGGACGTGCTCAACTACAACATGACCGACATATTCGCCATGCTCGGGATAGACACCACCGGAGGCGAGTTCTGCTACCCGGAAAAGAAGGTCATCGAGCCGGAGAAGAAGATGAGCATCCTCACCCAGCTGCGTACGAACTTCAGCCTGCCGGTGGGAGACGATTATCTGTACGAGGAATTCGGAATCGAAAAACCGGCAGACTACAACGAACTGAAAAAACGGCAGGAAGCCGGAGCGGTCGGAATACAGAAGGCGAAAGAGAAAGCGGCAACCACCGGGGAACGGGAGGAGGAAGAAGAGGAGATGCCGGAGACCGGCAAAAAGACTCCCAAAGAGAAGAAAAACGCCCTTAAAAACGCGTATAACTGGCTGAAACGTTTTTTCGCGAAAGCCCCGGGGAAAGACGGGGCAGCTTTAGAGTGGTGATGAACGACCTCTACCGGTTGGAAAACAAGCAGGTGGAGAACGTGTTTTCTTTTGATGAGGAGGTACTGAAGAAAGCCCTGAAGAACATATACGGCAAGGAGTTCCATCCCATGACAGACATCGAGGAGAACCTGTTCGAGGCCACGTGGAAAACGATGAACAACGCCACAGACAAGGGGTTCGGGGCACGGAAAGCCGATGATCCGGATTATGACTTCTACCGCGAAATACGTGCGAACAACGCCGTATTTGCCGCTTTCAAGGTACACCGGGCACAAAACGACATGGCGGCGCTGCTGCTGGACGAAAACGGCAATTTAAGGCCGTTTGAACAGTGGCTGAAACTCGTCATGCCCATAGCGGACCACCAGATGGTCCACTGGCTGCGTACCGAATACGACACGGCAGTCATACGGGCGCATCAGGCGGCCGACTGGAGACAGTTCGAGCGGGAGAAGGATATCCTGCCGAACCTCAAATGGATGCCCTCAACATCCGTACACCCGGGAGCGGACCACCGCGTGTTCTGGGGAACCATACGCCCCGTCGATGATCCGTTCTGGAACGAGCACAGGCCGGGGGACCGGTGGAACTGCAAGTGTACGCTCTCCTCAACGGATGAAGCGCCGACAGCGGTACCGGGAAGCGGGCCGGACAACAGACCGCAACCCGGACTGGAAAACAACCCGGGAAAGGACGCAAAACTTTTCTCGGACAAGCACCCATATCAAAAGGATGCGCACCGGGGAGCAAAGAAGACAGTGGACAAACTGACACTGCGTATCAAGGAAATGATAGCGGAAATGCCGGACAACCTGACACTGGAAGAGAAAGAAGCCATAGCAAGACACAACCTGCAAATGGAAAAAACACTTGGAATCACCAAAGGGAAACCCATGACAGTAGAGGAAGCGGACAAACAGAACGCCAACCCGAAGCATAAGGAACAATTCATCCCGGACCCTCAAGGATTATACCAGGACAAACAGGGAAACAAATTCTCAAAGAATCCGGATTTCAAACCTGCCGACAGACAATATGGAATCAACTGCCAGACTTGTGCGCCGGCCTATGCCTTAAGATTAAAAGGGTTTGACATTACAGCAAAGGGCAACACGCCAGGATCCAAACTGGACTATCTGAGCAGGGGGACAAACGCGTGGGAAGTGTGGAAAAACATAGATGGCACACAAGCAAAACACACGAGCATCACCGGCTGGATGGCATCAAAACAATATATGAAAATGACTCCTAAACGGTATCGGGAATTTTTTGAAGAAACCTGCAAGGATGAGGGAGTTTACGAGTTGAGTATAGGATGGAAATCCGGAGGGGGACATGCAACGATCTTACAACGGTTTAACGATGGAGAATTGCGTTACATCGAACCGCAGCATGACAATTCCAAAGGTTCCGTCAATGAATGGAAAGATGTAAGATACTTGTGCGAAAGTGGACAGGCGAATCCGCATTATTGCAGGGGAATAATGAGAATAGACAACAAACTATTCAACACCGACTTCATCAGCATCTTCGATACCGGGGGTGTATAAATCAATGAAGTCGAAAACGCCCGGGCCGGTCACCTCCATGGCCTCACCGTCCTTGAAAAGATAAAGGAAGGGGAAACCGACAGTGGCATCATCCGGAAAACGGAACAGATAAGCCTCCTGGCCCTCGCGATTACCAAGGTAATCGAAGGAATCACCGTACTGTTCTATAAGCGGACGGGCCTCATTCTTTACTTGTTCAGGTACATTCATAACACATGACGGGCACGTAAAAAATGCCTCTTTGCAAAAGTATAAAATATTTTTTTAAATCAGTCATTTATGGACATAAAAGAATTTTCAAAGCTGATAAAAGCCAAACGGAAGGAGCTCGACAACCTGATGAGACGCAGGATGCCGGTCATAGCCGGACGCATGGCGAAAGACCACTTCCAGGACAACTTCCGAAAGGAAGGTTTCGTAAACGGAGGGCTACACCCGTGGCCGAAAGCGAAAAGGCTGTCCTCGGGGCGGACCGATGCGGCCGGGCAGTACGGGACATTACTCTCAGGAAGAAACCACCTCTTCAGCTCCGTCAAATACGTGCCGGCGGACTACAGGGTGAGAGTGGCCAACGACCTCATATACGCGCCCGTCCAGAACTGGGGAGGAGAAGTGAACCCGACCGTCACGCCCCAAATGCGGCGCTTTGCATGGGCGAAGTATTACCAGGCTTCAGGCAAGACTAAAAAAGCCGCCACGGGCAAAAAAAAAGGCAGAAAAGGGGGTTCCGCCGCAAGCAATAAACCGCAGGAGAATCCGGAGGCGCTGAAATGGAAAAGGCTGGCACTGACCAAAAAGAAAAAGCTCCGCATACGCATACCCCAGCGACAGTTCCTCGGGGAAAGCCGGGAACTGTCCGAAAAGATAGACCAGAAAATGGAGAACGAAATCAGAAACATTTTAAATTTATAACAACATGGAAGAGATATTCATCGCAATCATGGAACGCATCGCCGAAAAGATGCCGGAGCTGTCATACATTGACGAAGATTACGGACAGCTCGAAGCGGGAGCCGAAGAGGACCACTACCCGGTAACCTTCCCTTGCGTACTGATCGGAAACACCGAATCCGACTGGAACGACATCGGGTACGGGGTACAGAAAAGCGAGTCGTTCATCACCACACGCCTGGCCATCGACTGTTACGACGACACGCACTACACTTCAGGCACCTATGATAAAATAAGGGAACGCCAGCTGAAAGCGAAGAAGCTGTATAAAACACTTCAGGGATTCCTATGTTCGGAAGAGGCCAGCCCGCTGGTCAGAGCGAAGAGCCGGGACTATTCCCTCCCCGGAAACATCAAGGTGTATGAAACCGTGTATTCCTTCACGCTGCACGACGAATCCGCCATGCAGGAAGGGGCGGCAAGGTTCATTCGCCCGTGAAAAGCGAGAGCTGGACGGCTGTCAGACGGGGCTTTTTCACTTTCGGGACAGGTTTTACCTCCAGCTCCTTCAGTTCCCGGCATTTGCGCCGGATAATGGACATGATACGCTCCTCGGAAATGAAAAACTCCTGCCGGGACAACACTTTCAAAGCGTCATCAAAGCGCAGGCGCTGCACCTCCGTCCAGTAATAGTAACGGCGGCACAGGGCTTCATCACGGAGTTCTATAAGCGTCTTGTCTCGTCCTTTGGCCATAAAGTAAATTAAGTATATGCTGCAAAATTAGCCATTTAACCGGGGATGTTGATAAAAAAACGCCGCATCGTGCATGGATGCGGCGTTTTTCCGTTTAGAGTGTGAACGGAATCACATGGTCATCAGTTCAGTGTCATCCTCACCCGGAACAAAAGGCTCGATACGGGTGATCACCTTGCTCTGCACCTTCACACGTCCGCTGCCCTTACAGACAGGACAACGGGAGGAGGAAGGGGCACCGCCCTGGTCCGTGTAGAAAACACGGCCCTTGCCCTCACAGTTCTTGCAGGCCATCACATGAGGCGCGATATTCTTCGTCTTTTCCATACTACAAACGGCAGAATGAAGGCTCGATACGGTGCCAGACACCGTTCTCGTCACGTTTATGGAAATAATAATTCACCGCGGTCTTGTACACCACGTTGCTCTCACGGAAGAGATCCATGATTTCAGTGTACTCGCTGTCGAAACGGTCCTCCAACTCGTACAGCTTGCTCACCGACTTGTAGTCCAGGTCGCCCTGGCGGTTACGCTCGATCATCGTCATGCCGAGCTGGTACATCGGATCATCGGTACCCAGCTCGCGCCCCATGGCATAACGCTTCAGGTAGTCCACCAGGCGCTCGGCGGCAAGATCGGCACGCTCGTCGAAACTCTTCACCTTGTTGCTTCTCACCTCCAGCTTCATGTCACCGTCCACGATGGTGAAACTCGCCTGCTCGTCCTTGCGGAGCTGGCCGTATTCACGCATCACCGCACGGAAGGCGGCGGCTTCCTTCTCCACCCAGTCGCGAAACGCTTTCACATCATCCACGACCGGGAGCAGCTTGTTCTTCACTTCAAGCATGAACTGCGCACGAAGGCCCTCATAGGCGTCGCGCCGGTTACGCTTGTTTTCCTTCTCTTCCTGCTGGAGCTGTTTCAAAAGCTCCTTCCTGTCCTGGGCGGACAGGCTTTTTAATTGTTCTTTCAGGTCCATAACTAAAAATTAAATGGTTGTTATTGTTGTTTATTCTCACGTTTACGGCGGATGGCACGCAGCTTCACCTGCAATGTGTCCAGCGCCTCACAGTCAAGTTCACGGAACTCCTTGCCGGCGATACGGCTGTCCAGGCAGAAAGTATTCACCTTGTCCCAGTCTGCCGTATCAATGCCCAACAACTGCATTTGGTGCAATACCGCGGAGCGCTTCTGGCGGAGGATCTTCCGGAGCTGTTCCTGGTAAGTGGGCGGTACCAGCTTCTGCATGGCGGCCACGGCGGCACTGTATTCCTTCAGCGTCATGTCACGCAGGCTCGTGGTACGTCCCTCCGTGTACTGG
>ENA-OZST01000168-OZST01000168.1-human-gut-metagenome-genome-assembly--contig:-NODE-168-length-22984-cov-5.602076_pt1 | contig 22984 bp, 19 predicted proteins | sample MGYA00244127_ERZ653976 | MGnify/ENA primary metagenome ERZ653976 (study PRJEB26926, sample SAMN06164877) | human gut metagenome | biome: ENVO:00009003; feature: ENVO:2100002; material: ENVO:00002003...
GTTCTTTGTTTTCACAAATAATCCTCCAAACATATTTTTATTGGGGCAAACATCAGGTTAAATTATTAATCTAAAGTAAAGTGTTGACTTACATAATCAGTTGAGTTTCCAAACTGTAAATCCACATTGACAGATTTCACACTATCCTTAACCTGTGTTGTACCAATTTGATGATTAATTGCAACATATTCCTTTACAATATTCCCAGTATGATAACTTTTAGTGGATATCATCAGTGTTCCAACCTCATCACTTGGATGTCTGAACAAGTGGTGAGCGGCATTCTCTGATAAGGTACATTTGTCCTTTTCTCCTCCACCTACATGTCCATAATAAGTTATTACACTCTTAAACCATCCTTTTCCCAATGAAAACGATACATTACCATAAAAATTAGCATCCATTCTTTTATGTTCTATATTCCATCCTTTTGAACTGTCCGCTGCCACGCTTACCGCTGTGCAGATAATTAATGCTATGGCAACTATTATGCCTCTTATTTTTCTACCTTTAATCATTTGATAATTCTCCTTCCGTTTTTTAAATATTTTTATCATACCTGATGTCTGCCCCCAGTATTGTTAATACCACTTACAAACATAAAGGAATAAAAAGTCTCTTGTCAACCCGCTTTGCATAAATGGATGGAATTCATGCATAAACGGTAGTAACATTGCTGTTTTGTAATAAAAAACATCAGGAACATACAGTTCCCGATGCTGTAATATAGCCTTCATTTTCTTTTTTTAATTATTATAATTCCGGTTGCTATAATGACAACCCCCGCGGCAATTCCTAGGGTTCTCCACTGCTTTGCACTTATCCTGTTAAGATTGAAACATCTGACATTAATCCACATCTGGTTAATCCTGTCATTTGCCTCATTGTCAAAATATTGCATAACCGCACTTCTTTTTATGACATCCATCTGAGGATACTGTGCTGACAGTTGTCTGTCCGCCTGTTCCGGATTAATGGTAAGGATATAATTTTCATCCTCATCATCTCCTGCAAAGAAAAATCCCACAGGATATTCAATAACATCTGTGTCATCCTCTTCTGCTCCGTAACAATAATCCACATATTCATACACTAAGGGATTATCCCCACCGGAAATTACAGAGGTATATCCGATGTAATTCATATTTCTTACCACATTATCAGACCTTGACAGAAAATTTATGAAGCTCTGCGCTGCATGCTTTTTATCATCATTTCCTTTTATGCCGGATTTAAGCATTACCCATCCGTCAAACCACAGATTGGTACATTCCTCAGGGGTTCCCCAGTTAAGATACACATCATTTTCTTCTGACTGGTCCATCGCAAATACACCATCACCTGACCATTGAAGGCTGGCAACAACTTTACCGCTTATAAGATCCGCCTTACCGCTGTCTGTTTCAAAAGAATATACATTTTGTCTTATGTCTTTTAATCGTTCTTCAGCCTCATCTATAATGCTTTCATCGGTATCATTCATTTCATAAAGAAGGTTTTTTTGATAATCCTTACTATTAACAAATGAATCATCTAAAAGCAAATCTTTTTTAAGAATTGCGATTGTTGGAAAAAGAGCGTCCCGGACATTATCCTTAATTGTTACCTGTCTGTTAAATTTAGGATTAAGCAGCAAAGACCATGTAGAGGCCTCTTCTTTTGTAACGACCTCCGGATTGTATACAAATCCCGTTATTCCCCACATATAACCCGCTGCATATCTTGACCAGCTTTCGCCGTTAATTTCATTCTCGTTAAAAACAGAGTTGATATACGGTGATACACCTTTTACATAATAATTCAATTCATTACCGGTATCAAAAAAATCCTCCGACAGAGGCTCCAGCTTATCTTCTGCCATAAGTTTCATAATCATATAGTCTGACGGACATACAAGGTCAAAACTATCTCCCAGGGTAAGCTGGCTGTATAATTCCTCATTGGTTCCAAAGCAGGAATATTCAACCTTTACTCTTTTACCATAGGTTTCATAATACCAGTCTTCAAAATCTTTTATCATACTCTGTTTTCCAAAAACAGTACCATCCTCCAGTTCGATTACTTCGTCATCAGACCAGCCGCCTTCATCTATGTATTCTTCCCAACTACACACACGAAGCCTGATTACATCATCTGCTGCTTTTACATCATTAATACAAAATAAAGGCAGAATGCCCAATATAACCGCAAGACAGAAAGCCGAAATTCTACACATTAACTTTTTCATCGGTATTTCCCTCCTTCCTTGCACTTATAATGTTATTGGCAATAACGATTATAAGAATTATAAGGAATATCAGCGTTGACAATGCCCATAATGCGGTCTTGATTTCTGTATGTGAACCTCTTGTGGCATTGTAAACATAAGTGCTTATTGTATCAAAGGTTGCCGGCTTGGTATATGTTGTTATAAAGTAATCATCCAACGAAAGAGTAAATGCCATAAAAAATCCCGATACAATTCCCGGAAGAAGCTGTGGAATTACAACCTTAAAAAGAGCCTGTCCCGGACCTGCGCCAAGGTCCAATGCCGCCTCGTAAAGACTGTGATCCATCTGCTTAAGTCTTGGCATTACTGACAGATATACAAAAGGCGTGGATAACACAACATGTCCTGCCACCAGTGGAACATAACTTTCCTTGCTGATTCCAAGCACAACAATCAGAAATACACAAATGGAGAAACCTGTAACAACGTCCGCATTAACCACAGGAATCTGGTTAAATGTCGTTACAACCGTTCTAGGTGTTTTCTTTGAATAAAAAGCACCTATTGCACCAAATGTTCCCAGTAACATGGCAATTGCTGCAGAACCTGCCGCTAAAATCAACGTGTCCTTAATCATTTTCAGCAATTCAGGAGTCGTAAACAATACTTTATAATTATTAAGTGAAAATCTGCCCGATGCTCCGATAATCGCGGTATCCGTAAAACTGTATACTGCTAACACAATAATCGGAAGATACATAAAAACAACAGCAATAATAAGCCATGAGGCTTTAAGTATTTTCTTTATCATAATACAGCCTCCTTATTTTCTTCCTCACTGAAACCATTGGTGGCTATTGTGATAATAAGAATTATCACTAATAATACAATAGAAATCATTGAACCGCTGTTCCAGTTATATGCGTGGAAATAGCTTCCTATCAGACTTCCCATAATATATGTACTGTTATAAAGCATATCCAGCACTACATAATTGGTCATTGCAGGTAAAAATACCATCGTAACACCGCTTATTATTCCGGGAACCGATAAAGGAAGCGTCACCTTTATAAAAGTCTGGCAGGCGTTGGCACCAAGGTCTCCTGCCGCCTCCAGAAGATTTTTATCCAGCTTACTTATGGTATTGTATAAAGGAAGGATCATAAACGGAAGGAAATCATAAGTCATTCCGATTATTGTATTCATAAACGGATGAAATGCAAGATTCCCTTCAATAAATGTGAGAATTTCTTTAAGTGCCGCAATTCTTAATGTAAAATTAATCCACATAGGGGTTATAAAAATCAACAACATTACTGATTTTCTTTTCATATTGCTTCTTGCCAGTATATACGCAACAGGGTACGCAATCACAAGGCATACAACAGTTGTTGTCAACGCAATAACCAGACTGTAACACAACGTTCCTATTGTATTACTGTCGGTAAAAAATCCCGCGAGGTTACTTAATGTAAATTCTCCCTGTCCGTTTGTAAAAGCATAATAAAACACAACCAGAAGCGGAGCTATAACGAAAAATATCAAAAAAGCCACATAAGGAATACACAATTTTTTCCTAGAAAATCGAATTTGCATATCAGTCCTCCTGCTTCAGTTTTAATTCTATACTTTCTTTAGGTATAATTACACTTACATAATCATCCTCATTCCAGAGATATTCATCGTGAAGATGGATATCCTCTTCATTTTTGGTTCTTACTACATAGTGATAATGGTCGCCTTTATAAATAAGCGAAATAATATGTCCCGTAGTTCCGCCTGCTTCAATATCATCGCTCATAGTAATATCCTTAATAGGCACATTTACACTGACCTTTACTCCGGCAGTCTCAATTTCCTCGCCATTGCTGTCAACAAGTGTATTGTTTTCATCAATCCTTGAACCCGGATATAATTTCGTAACGTCACATTCAAATTCTCCATCCGCAAACAGAACCGTATAATCCTTTGTAAGTTCCCCGTCAAACTTGTTCCGGTTCATATCGGCAGGAATTACATGTATTCCGTCAGGTTCTATATTAATGCCTATAGTATCACCCACCACAGCATTTCTTGTGCTTTGGATAACAATTTCATTAGCCCCGGACTCAACGGTAATCTCATAGTTCATACCTTTGAAAATAACAGATGTGACATCTCCCACAACAGCACCGTCTTTCGCTTCTGTCATTATAACGTCTTCCGGTCTTACAACAACATCCACCCTTGAGCCTACCGACATATCATCAAGACATTCAAATTCGACACCACAGAATTCAACCCTCTTATTACCTGTCATTCTTCCGCTGAAAATATTGCTTTCACCGATAAAATCGGCGACAAATACATTCTTTGGTTCATTATAAATCTCCTCAGGAGTTCCGACCTGCTGTATCATTCCGTCAGACATTACAACAACTTTATCGGACATGGTAAGTGCCTCCTCCTGGTCATGTGTAACGTATATAAATGTAATACCCAGTTCTTTATGCATAGCTTTCAGTTCTAACTGCATTTCTTTACGCATCTTAAGGTCTAATGCTCCGAGGGGTTCATCAAGGAGTAGTATTTCAGGTTCATTTACTATGGCTCTTGCTATGGCGATTCTTTGCTGCTGTCCTCCCGAAAGAGTTGTAACATTTCTTTTTTCAAAACCCTCAAGGTCAACGACTTCAAGAGCATGTCTTACTTTTTCAGCAATTTCTTTTCTGGTATACTTATTCTGAAGTTTAAGTCCAAATGCAATATTGTCAAAAATATTGAGATGCGGAAATAACGCATATCTTTGGAATACCGTATTAATTGGTCTTTTGTTAGGCGGAAGTTTGCTTATATCCTCTCCATTTAAAAGGATTTTACCTTCAGTAGGAATGTCAAATCCCGCAATCATTCTGAGCGTAGTTGTTTTTCCGCATCCTGATGGTCCTAAAAACGTAACAAATTCACCTTTTCTGACTTCAAGGTTAAAATCTTCAACGGCTGTAAAATTGTCTTCATAGCGTTTGGTAATTCCTTTTAATTCGATAATATTTCCTATCACATTTTTTTCCATCTGCATATTCTCCTGTCTCTTATTGTATGCCATTTTATCTGTTCTTCAGAATCGCTTTCTTTATACACAAAAAAAAGCAATCAAGGTTGCTTTCGTTCCTTGACTGCTTTGTCTTTCGTTCCCTGCTATATGAATTATGATACTGAAAACTCAAATAACTTAATATCTTTTTCACATTCTGCTTTGATAATATTAGCCCCGATTCCGCGAAGCTTTTCATCAAAGTCTTCGTATCCTCTTTCTATAAACTTAATATCATCAACATAGGTATAACCTTCTGCCATCATACCGGCTATAACAAGTGCAGCTCCGGCTCTGAGATCCGGCGCGGCCACCTGAGCTCCCGTAAGACGTTCGCATCCTGTAATAATCGCCGTATTTCCCTCAACCTTGACGGTTGCACCCATTCTCGACAGTTCATCAACATACTTAAAACGGTTCTCCCATATACTTTCGGTAACAATACTTGTTCCCTCAGCACATGAAAGAATTACTGCCATCTGTGGCTGCATATCCGTAGGAAATCCCGGATAAGGTAATGTCTTAATATTGGTATGGGTTAATTTGGTATTGCTTCTGACACGTATTGCATCATCATACTCTTCTATTTCACATCCCATTTCAACTAACTTGGCTGTTATGGCTTCAAGATGTTTTGGTATAACATTATTAATTAGTACATCCCCGCCTGTTGCCGCTGCCGCAACCATAAAGGTTCCTGCTTCAATCTGGTCAGGTATTATAGAATAGCTTGTTCCATGAAGCTTATCAACACCCTTAATTCTTATAACATCTGTACCGGCACCCTTTATGTTGGCTCCCATACAGTTAAGACAGTTAGCCACATCTACAACATGGGGCTCTTTGGCTGCATTTTCAATTATTGTATTGCCGTCAGCAAGACATGCCGCCAGCATAACATTAATTGTCGCTCCTACCGAAACAACATCCATATAAATATGACTTCCGGTAAGATTATCGGACTGTGCATGAATCATGCCATGTTCTATCTCTACCGTTGCTCCAAGTGCCTTAAAGCCCTTGATATGCAAATCTATAGGTCTGCTTCCTATATTGCAGCCTCCCGGAAGAGCAACTTCTGCGTTGCCAAGTTTTCCTAATAACGCGCCTAACAGATAATAAGACGCTCTAATCTTCTTGATATATTCATAATCAACTGTTGTTGAGTAAATTGTACTGCCGTTAATCTTATATGTGTGTTTATCAACTCGTTCAACGATTGCTCCGATTTCTTTAATCGCATCAAGAACAATTCTTGTATCCCTGACATCAGGGACATTTTCTATAGTAACCGGTTCATCAGCCATTATTGCCGCTGCAAGTATTGCAAGTGCAGCATTCTTGGCTCCGCTTACGAGAACCTCGCCTGTAAGACGGCTACCGCCTTTGATAACATACTGTTCCATTTTGCACCTCAATATAAATATCTTGTGACACGTTTATATATTATAGCATAAATGTTTCTTTTGTAAACTAATTATTAAATATTTCCATTAACGCATTTACGATATAATCATTCTCTTCGTCAGACTTTACTGAGAGACGTACATAATTGCCCTTGTTAAGCCCTTCTTTTGATGCAAGATTCTTAATTAGAACGTTATATCTATTAAGAAGTATATCTGCAAGCTCAGTCGATGTCACACTGTTTTCTATATGACACATGACATAATTTGCCTGTGAAGGGTATACCTTAAAACCTTTTATTTTACTGAGTTTGTCAAGATATCTCCTTCTGACCTCTTTAAATTTTTCCATTGCTTCATAATAATCATCACGGTACTTTTCTATTATCTGGAGATAATATTCTGCAAAGGAATTAATATTCCAGATTGCCACATCTTTTTTCATGAAGGCAATGAGGTCTGTATCGGCTGTGGCTATTACTCCAAGTCTTAGTCCTGCAACACCAAAAGATTTGGAAATGCTTTTTAAAACAATTAACGACGGATGATTAAGCAATACTTCCATATCAAGTAATGTATGCCACTCATCATCTTCAACAAAATCAATGAATGACTCATCAACTATCAGTTTTCTTCCCTTGCTGCGGCACCAGTCTTCCAATCTCAAGATATCTTTTTTGCTTATAAAATGTCCCGATGGATTGTCTGGATTAACAAGGACGATTGCCGAAATATCTTTACCTTCGTAATAGCTCATTATATCGTCAACAGAATAATCAAAATCCTTATCAACGACATAATATGGTATAACTTCTACATCTTTTTTTCTGTGTGGATATTCTTCAAAAGTAGGGTAAACCATTCCTATGTTACCGCTTATATTTTCCATAAGTGATTTAATAAGTTCCGCTGTTCCATTTCCTACACATATATTTTCGGTTCTCACGCCAAAAAAATGTCCTGCCAAAAGACTGTTCACTGCCATTCCTGATGGATATTCCCTTACAAGGACATCAAAGTTGGATTTCATCTCATTCATGAATCTCTCATTAGGAAAATATGGATTAACAAGATAACAGAAATCTCTCATCGCAGGGTATCTCCAGTATCCTCCATATCTCTGAAGATATTTACGTACCTTTTCATTTCCGTCTGCAAACATTGACTCTGCAATATCCATATCCTGAATATCATTAATCTCATACCACTGTTCTTCATCAAGAATTTCGGCAGGTATCTTTTTCTCCACATCAAGATCAATCACTTTAAGGAGGGACTCGTATAAATTATTGTCTTTGTTCTTTTTAACATATTCATTAAGATATGTCATATATTTTTCTGAAACATATCGTTTTTTGAATTTGTATATACTAACTATTTTATGATAATAACTTGGATCTATTCGCTTAACTTCTTCATCATCAACAAAATATACAATATTATTATCTTTGTCGAGTTTAACGATTGAGCCATCCATCCATGGTCTCGGTCTTGCGACAAATGTACCGCATCCATTATCAACGGCTAACATCTTTTCGATAACCCTGTCTTCAAATATCATATCTGACTCAAGAACCAATGAATCCATTTCCTCAAGGAATTCTCTTGTAAGCCATAATGAATATATATTATTAGTATGCCGGTAATCAGAATTATCCACAAAAACAACCGGTGTATTAATTCTGAGATTCTGTACATAGTCCTTAAGAATATCACCCTTGTATCCTGTAACAATTATTATCCTGTCCATACCATACCTGTCAAGCTGTCTTAACATTCTCTCAATAAGGGTTATTCCATTAATCTTTACCATACATTTGGTACATTCTTTTGTCAGCTCACCTAAACGGCTTCCCAACCCTGCTGCTAATATAATTGACTGCATCCTTCAGTCTCCTCCGCATTAATCGTTGTATCCGTTTTTAATCCATTTAACGGCATTTTCATAATCATTCATTGTGTCGATTTCTCTTGTTCTGATATATTCCATTTCAATAGGAAGTACAGATTCAAGCATGTCACATACATGTCTGTCTCCGGGTATAAGTCTGTCAGTATATACCTGTGCAAGGCCTGTCCATTCATAACTTCCTTCTTCTCTTGAAAACCCTGTACATAACTCTTTGCCGTTTTCCTTAATGGTCTTCATCAGCATAGGATTATCCGTTCCGATTTTAGTTCCACATGCGCATTCCTTATCACTGTGCATAATCCTCATTAAATCATCCGGGTGCACGAGAAGATCTCCGTCAAGTGAGACGACCATTTCCCTTGCATGCTTTATACCGAGGGAAAAACTTCCACCTGTTCCCGTATTTCTATAGTTATGGTTAAACACAAAAAGAATATCCTTGCGGTAATTGTTCACAACTTCAATAACTTTTTCCATCTGATAGCCCACAACAATTCTTATATCATCAAAGTCTTTTAAGAGTTCCAGCTGTCTTAATATTAAAGGCTTTCCTTCAATATCTATCAGTGCCTTGGTTGTTCCTATACCAAGTCTTGTTCCCATTCCGGCACAGCTTATAACAATTGTTTTAGAAACTGACATAACTTATCCTCCGAATACGCAGCATGTGTTGCTGATTTTAATACAGCGGGAGCAATATCCCTCACTCCGCCAAAACCAATACCGATTTCTGCCGCAGCAATCATATCGGCATCATTATTTCCGTCGCCAATCGCAACAAACGGTTTATCAAAACTGTTTACAACCGTTGCCTTATCAATCACCTGTATATCTCCAACAATCCGGTCATTCTTAACTTCTGCCTTTGAACAATAGAAAGAATGACCTACTCCTAATTTTTTCATAAGGTCTTCAATCCATATATCAAGATTGCCGGTTATTACATAGCATCTGTCGCTATTCTGTCTTATAAATGCGGCAACCTGCTCATTAAGAGGAATATTTTCAACTATTTTTCTGACCTTTGATACCGGTATATCCTTCAAAATACTGACTCTTTCACGAAAGCTTCTTTCAAAAGGAATCTCTCCTCTCATAGCTCTTTCTGTCAGTTCTCTCATTTCTTTATCTTTTCCAATTTCAGCAGAAATTTCCGGCAGGATTTCCACTTTGGTTATTGTTGCGTCCAAATCGAACAGGAATACATACTCGCTCATCCCAATCCTCCAATTTTTAAACATATAAGATGATATTAACATTTTATTACCATATAGGCAAGTATCCATCTATAAAAAAACTCCCGGAATTCTTCCCGGGAGTTAAATGTCTATTATAAATTAAAATATATAATTAAGCGGATTAACTGACTGACCGTTGATTCTGATCTCAAAATGCAGATGTGGTCCTGTGCTGTATCCTGTATTACCTGAGTATGCAATAACCTGTCCCTGTGTAACTGTCTGTCCATAGGTTACAGCTATTGAATTCAGATGGCCATATCTTGTCATGCTGCCGTCCGAATGACGTATATCAACGCAATATCCGTAATTGCCATACCAGCCTGCCATAGTTACAACACCTGTGGATGATGCTCTTACAGATGTTCCGACCGGTACTGCTATGTCAACACCGTTGTGCATACCATTAATTGGTGCAGGTCTGTATCCCCAATTAGATGTAACATATGTAGAATATACCGGATTAATATATGTAGGAGGTGTTAATGTGCCTCTCTCTATAATCTTAGGTACTGATTCTGTACTGATTTCCTGTTTAATAATTTCTCTTGAAGATTCTGTTCCGTTCACATAAGTAACAAGTGCTACAACCGAACGGCTTCCTTCTGAACCCTGCTGGATAACATTCTCTGTTCCAACGTATAATGTATCGTTGTCCACATACTGCACAGGTGCATTATATGACTCACTGTAAGATTTCTCTTCAACAACTTTGACCGAAACCTCTGATGCAGGCACTGTTATTGTGAGGACATCGCCTTCATATATTGCGGTATCTACCGTAAATCCTTCATTCAGTGCTATCAATTCATCAAGTGAAAGACCGTTATCCCTCGCTATTGATGAAAGGCAGTCTCCCGAAGCAACAACATAGGTCTCCTTCTCTGCGTGTTCTTTAGTAACAAGTTCATATGCCTCATCTACACTGACAACATCTTCGGAATTACTCTTTGTCGCTATAACTTCTATATTTTCAACAAAACCTATCGAAAGTACGCCGTCTTTATATGATGTACTCTCTGCTTTTTCTGCAGCCGACTCGCTCACTGAACCATCTTCAGCCAAAAGCACCTTAGCTGCTTCATTAAGCTGCTTGTCCGCTGAAACAAAATTTATCTTATACGAACTGTATATTCCGTTATCTTCTTCATTAATGACAATTGAGAAATTAGATGTATCCGCATATCTGCTCTTAACACGTTCAAGCAATTCCACAACATCATCAAGTGATGCAAGAGTTACGGTAAAATCATCAATTCTCACTGTATATGCTGTTACCTGTTCGGATGGAACGCTCGCTTCTGTTGAAAGAGAATTATAAATCTTTTCCGTCATCTGTTCCTTGGAATAAACAGCACCTCCGCTTGTCTGCTCGTTAAGCTGCATATCAGCTTCCACAAGCACAAGTCCTTCACTCTCTGAATCAAGAAGATTCCTTGCATCAAGCAAGGCATTTTCTGCTACCTGTGAGTCACTTACATATCCAAGTTCATTGCCGTTAAGCACTACCATATATCTTGAATCTACAGTGTACTTATTTCCATCGCCGGACACCCTGTTCACAAAAGGAATTGCAACTAATGTGAATAATACTGCAATTACTGCTGTTTTAACATAGGACATATTAGATTTCAAATAACTCTTTAATGCTTTCATTGCTGCTCCTTGATTGTAACATTTTTGTAACAAATTGAATTTTAACAGAACTTTGCTGTCTTGTAAACCCCTTTATAGTTTTTTCTTACTCATTTCTTTGAAATTTCACAATTAACGGTACCAAAGTACCAACTGTTTCTTCAATGGACATACCATCAAGTGGGACTGTTATATCTGCATATTTTTCGTATAATACGCATCTTTCATCATATAAGTCTTTAAGTGTCTGTCCTTCTTTAATTGCAACGCCACGTCCTTTGAGATTGGACAACCTTTCATTAATTGTGGCAAATTCTGCTTTAAGATATACCACAATTCCAATTTCTTTAAGGTGTTCCATTGCGTTTTTACCATAGATTACACTTCCGCCCGTGGCAATAACCGTCTTATCTGCTTCGAGTTCGGAATTAATTCTGTCTTCTATTTTAAGAAAGCCATCGTTACCGCACTCTTCTATAATGTCACTTAACAATCTGCCTTCCTTGTGCTGGATAACGATATCCGAATCAACAAAATGATACCCCATTGCCTTTGCGAGAACAACCCCCGCACTGCTCTTGCCAACACCCGGCATTCCAATTAATACTATGTTATTTTTCATATCATTATTTCTTTCTTACTGAATATCCAAATGTTCCTATTTTTTCACCTAATGTAAAATATTCTCCATGGGAATAAGCAACAAGGTCGGAATCATTAAGATTAAATTTGTTGTTTTCGTCCATATATCTGTCATCAACCGTGACATTGACAACTTCTGCAATAAACATATCGTGTGAACCAAGTTTTTTAACTTCTACAACTTTACATTCAATATTTACCGGGCTTTCCTCAATTCCTACCGCATCAATCATCTTTGAAGGGAGCGGAGTGAGATTCATTTCTTTAAATTTATCCACATCTCTTCCTGATCTGACTCCGCAGTAATCTGTGGCATAAGTAAGATCTTTTGTTACAAGATTAATAACAAATTCACCTGTTTCTTCTATAATATCATGTGAATATCTTTCCGGTCTTACGGAAATTGACACCATTGCAGGATCCGAGCATATTGTTCCTGTCCATGCTACAGTTACAATATTCGGTTTCTCACCTTTTCTGTTACAACTTACCATTACAACAGGCAATGGATAAAGCATATTGCCCGGTTTCCAACTTTGTTTACTCATAATTTCTGTCTCCTTACTGTGTTATTTCCATCATAATTTCAGGAACCACCTGTTTCTTTCTTGATACAACTCCCGGAAGATAAACAACATCATCCGATCCCTGCACACCGAAAGCGCGCTCAACAAGTTCCATTGCACCATCACCTACACATAAAAGTTCTGTTCCCGGTTTGATAATATCCGTAAGCATAAAATAAAGCATATTGACGCCAAGGGATTTGTACTGTTCCTTCATATATGTCATTACTTTCTTCTTTACCTGATCCAGTTCTTCACCATCCATACATGACACCTGACCGATACCAAAGGTCGTATCTCCGATAGAAAATCGTTTGAAGTCTCCGGTAAAAAGTTCTTTTGCTGTCTTCTCGCTGATATTGCTTCCCGCAAAGAACATCTCATGTGCATGTTCTTTTATATTAATTCCTGCAATTTCAGCCAGTGCCTTACCTGCTTCCCTATCCATTTCTGTACATGTAGGACTTCTGAATATCAATGTATCCGATATAATCGCAGAACACATCAAAAGTGCAATCTTAGGTTCTATCTTAACACCTGCATCCACATACATTTTATATATTATGGTTGCGGTACATCCAACCGGCTTATTATAAAAAAATACAGGAGAAATTGTCTCCACGGCGCCAAGCCTGTGATGATCTATTATCTCTAAAATATCTGCACTTTCTATACCATTTACCGCCTGATTAGCTTCATTATGGTCAACCATAATAATCTTTTTCTTATCAACATCCAAAAGATTACGTCTTGATATCATTCCCACATAATTACCATGTTTGTCAAGTATCGGGAAATCACGGTGCCTTTTTTCAGCCATAACTTTTCTGATGTCATCAACAAAATCATCCAGTCTGAATGTTACAAGACTGTCCTTTTTCATTACATGACCGATTGGCACACTCTGAAAAATAAGTCTTGATACTGTCAGGGCATCATGTGGTGAACTGATAATTGTACATCCACATTCCGTTGCAAGCCTTGATATTGTTATTGATACCGGTGCTTTTTCACATATAACAAGGCATCCTGCTCCCATCTCTATAGCACAAAGCTGTGCCTCATATCTGTTTCCTAATATAACTATATCACCGGTCTCAATGCTTTCTTCTATTATGTCAGGAGTTGCCACAGCCGTTATAACCTTACCGCTTACGCATGGACGATTATGGTTAGTGCACACAATCCTTCCTTCAAGTGTCTCCGCTATCTGCTTGTAGGTTGTCTCCGCCTCCTCAAGCATATGGTTATCAACAACTTCCATATAAGATGTTGCAATATCCGTTATTGTGATTAGTCCCTCAAGCTTCTTATTTTTGACAACCGGAAGCGTAATAACGCCTAATTCTTTCATCAGATTCCACGCATTTTTCATGGAAATGGTTGATTTAACACTTTCCGTTTTTCGTATCTTAAGGTCACTCACCTGTACACGCACATCCTGTAAAAGGGGTGGTACGGCAACATCACATTTTTTCAGGACAAACTGGGTCTCCTCATTAAGCTGTCCGGCCCTGTATGGATGATAGTCTTCTGTTCCTGTAATTTTATTTTTAAGATTAGCATATGCTATTGCTGAACATACCGAATCCGTATCCGGGTTACGATGTCCTACTACATAAACTTCGCTCATATGTTACTCCTGTTTAACTTAGTTTCTGTTTTATCATAGTATCATTTTTTCTAAACTTGTCAACTCTCATACTATGCCCATCAGAGCAGTTCCGGATGATTCTCAAGTCTGTCTGCTTCAGTTAATTTCCTTATAACCCTGCAGGGAACTCCCGCAGCAATAACTCCTTGTGGGATATCATGGGTAACCACACTTCCTGCCCCTATTACAGTTCCTTCTCCGATTGTTACTCCTCCGCACACGGTTACATTTCCCGCAATCCAACAGTTGTCGCCTATTACAATAGGTCTTGCATACTCTTTATCTGTAATTGTCCCATCTTCCCTTGTATACACGTTTCTATCCTGATACATAAGGGGATGAACCGGTGTCAGAAGTGACACATTCGGTCCCATAAAAACATTTTTTCCTATTTTAACAGGTGCACAATCAAGACATGTCAGATTAAAATTCGCATAACTGTTATCTCCTATTTCGGTAAAACATCCATAGTCAAACTGGATTGGTCCTTGAAGATACACATTTGTTCCTCTGTTTGGAACAAGTTCATCAAGAATTTTGTTCCTGTCATCATCATTTTCATATAAATCATTATATTTTTTACTGAGTATATGTGCAGCCTGTCTCATTTCTGCCAGTCCTTTGTCTGCCGGGTCATATATAAGGCCGGAAATCATTTTTTCTTTATCTCTCATAAAAAGTACCTTCTTATATCCATTATATTAATTAAAAAAGGGAATATGCCCGACAGACACATTCCCTGCTTGAATTTTAAATTAAAGGAGCATTGGTATTGATGAAAAATATGGATAGAAATGACCAAGGAAGAGTGTTCCTACAAGGTAATCTCCGATTACAAGACCTGCAACAAGAATAATTGTTGCCAATACATATTTATTTTTCTCTGAAACCATGCCACGGATAATTTCAAGTGACTGTAACAGTGCAACAACAAGTGCTGCAAAATACAAACCAGAAAGAATAGTTCCGTTAATTCCACTAACATGTACAAAACCATTAATAAATCTTACAAGAAGAGCAGTTCCGATAGCCGGTGAAACAGCTCCGCCAAATCTTGCAACATTAACAAGGTTCACCTTATCTTTCTTAATTACAAGAGCATTAACAAGATATGCCATGCCTATTACAATTGCTGCCATAAGAATAGCGTACACTATAGGGAAGAAAATTGCCTGAACCCATGTTCCTCCTGATATACCTGCATATCTTAAAATATCGCCCTTATCCACATAATGATAAGCAAACGCGCCATAACTTCTCTTTGCTATTGCAAGAATATGCCATACGTTACCGAGAAGATTGAATACACTTACCAATACATAAAGAACCACAACTGTCACCATTGATGTAATTGCAGTCTTAAGTGTAGCTGTCTTATAATATGTATCAGCCGCATCAAGTGGGTTCTTAGCTGTTTCTTTAATGCTGTTAATTACGGGTGTAAAAAGATTGTCGCCCTTAACCTTAGGCTGTTTCTGAGGTGCTGTATATGTCTCACCCTGTGGCATACCATTGCCCTGTGCTGTGTTATATCCGCCCTGAGGTGCTGTATATGTTCCCTGCTGTGGTGCAGTATACGTTCCCTGAGGTGCAGTATATGTTCCCTGAGTTCCACCGTTATTCTGTGGTGCACCATAAACATTCTGCTGTGGTGCTGTCTGCTGACATGTACATACCTCTCCGTCAGCAAGTTGCTTACCACAAAAAGTACAAAATTCCATTCTGATTCCTCCTAAATAGATAATTACAAACTATGTAGTAAATTATACCATTACCACATTAATTTGACAATACTCCACCACTTAATTTAAAATAAAATTATCCGGAGGTAGCAAAATGAAAGTAGTAATTCAAAGAGTATTAAATGCATCAGTCAAAGTTGACGGCAATATAACAGGTAAAATCAAAAAGGGGCTTCTTATTTTTTTAGGCATAGAATCCGGTGATTCAGATGATATGTTGAAGAAATATGCTGATAAAATCGTCAGGATGCGCATATTTGAAGATGAGAACGGCAAGACCAACAGGGCTCTCTCCGATGTTAACGGTGAGCTCCTAATTGTGTCACAATTTACATTATGTGCTGATTGCAGCCATGGCAACCGTCCTTCTTTCATCGGAGCCAAAGAGCCGGTTGAAGCAAAACGTATGTACGAAAAATTTATATCCGTCTGCAGGGAACAGGTCCCCGTAGTAGAACACGGTGAATTCGGTGCCGATATGAAAGTAGAACTTCTTAATGACGGTCCATTCACAATCATTCTATAAAAAAGGCTGTAAAAGAATTCCACCCACACGGAGGACTCTTTTACAGCCTGTTCTGATTCAGCCTTAAAAATTACAGTGATCTGACTGCCTTAACAACATTTTCTGTTGTAATTCCAAATTTCTTGAAAAGTTTATCTGCAGGTGCACTCGCTCCGAAGCTGTGCATTGTAACATAAGCTCCGTCAAGCCCCACATATCTGCCCCAGCCGAAATCTGAAAGTGCTTCAACTGCAACTCTCTTTCTGCAGCTCTTAGGAAGAACAGCTTCTTTATATTCCTCACTCTGCTGTTCAAATATATCCATACATGGCATACTTACAACTCTTACATCTGTTCCTTCTTTTTCAAGGATTTCTTTTGCTTCAACTGCAAGAGATACTTCTGAACCTGATGCTATGATAATTGCATCAGGAATTTCCTTAGTTGAATCAGCAATCACATAACCGCCCTTTAATGCCTCCTTAGAAGAACCGTCTATCTGTGGAAGATTCTGTCTTGAAAGAACAAGTGCTGTAGGTGTGTCCTGATTTGTAAGGGCATAATACCAGGCTGCCGCTGTTTCAGTAGCATCACATGGACGATATACCGCAAATCCCGGCATTGAACGGAACATTGCAAGCTGTTCGATAGGTTCATGTGTAGGGCCATCCTCTCCAACACCGATGCTGTCATGTGTAAGAACGTATGTCAAAGGAAGTTTCATAAGTGCCGAAAGTCTTGCCATTGGCTTAACATAATCACTGAATACAAAGAATGTAGATACAAAACTTCTTAATCCTCCGTGGAGCATCATACCATTACCTATAGCTGCCATAGCCATTTCCCTTACGCCAAAGTGCATATTGCTTCCCGCATAATTCTCAGCAGAAAAATCACCTGCACCTTCCATATATGTCTTGGTAGATGGTGCAAGGTCTGCAGCACCGCCCATAAGGTTAGGCATAACTTTTTTGGCTTTATTAAGTATTTTACCTGACACGCTTCTTGTTGCCTCAGGCTTATTGTCAAACGCCCAGAACTCTTCCGTATCAAGAACCTTTTCAGCAAGGTTTTTATCAAAATAAGTATCCCATAATTTTTTCATTTCAGGATATTTAGTACAGTATTCTTCAAAAAGAGCATTCCACTCTGCTTCTTTTTTTGCACCCTTCTTAGCAAGTTCTTTGTAATTTTCATATACTTCATCAGGTACATAGAAACTTTCATCCGATGGCCAGTTAAGGGTTTTTCTGAGTTCTGCCACATTATCAACCCCAAGAGGTTCTCCGTGGGCACTTGCTTTTCCTTCCTTTGCAGGACATCCAAAACCAATTTTTGTTTTAACTGTAATAAGTGAAGGTCTTGTTGTATCAGCCTTTGCTGCTTCTATCGCTGCTCCGATTTCTTCTATGTCGTTTCCGTCTTCGACAGTAATTGTCTGGAATCCGAATGACTCAAATCTTTTCTGAACATTTTCAGTAAATGCAATATTGGTACTTCCTTCAATGGAAATACTGTTAGAATCATATATAACAATAAGTTTATTAAGCTTTAATGTTCCTGCAAGTGACATTGCCTCAGAAGAGATTCCTTCCATCATACATCCGTCACCACCAAGTACATATGTGTAATGGTTAACTACAGGATAGCCTTCTTTATTAAAAATTGCCGCAAGATGTGCCTCCGCAGCTGCCATTCCCACTGCCATTCCCATTCCGGCTCCGAGAGGTCCTGTTGTTGCCTCAACTCCTACCGTATGTCCATACTCCGGATGTCCCGGTGTTAATGAATCAAGCTGTCTGAAATTCATCAGATCTTCTTTGGTAAGACCGTATCCAAAGAGATGGAGAAGCGAATATAACAATGTGGAACCATGACCTCCTGAGAGGATGAATCTGTCTCTGTCAGCCCATTGAGGATTGGCAGGATTGTGATTCATATGATTGCCCCAAAGTTCATATCCGATTGCAGCACATCCTAATGGGAGTCCGGGATGACCCGAATTAGCTTTCTGCACAGCATCCGCTGCTAATACTCTGATGGCATTTACTGACATCTGTTCAAGATTTGTACTCATAATAAAAATTCCTTTCCGTTAAGGCCTGATGACCATTTATTTCAAAAAATGTTTTTCCTTTAAAGATATTAATCCATTCCTCTTCTTTCCAAAGAAGTTTCTGGATGATTTGCCGCACTTTATTATGGCGGAATCGACTATCTTCTTGACTTTTTCAATTTCTGTACCTTCATCATCGCCATTAAGTTCATCAATTGATATATATAACCCTGAAAGCGCTCTTTCGTCAATAGCATATCCTTTAACTCTGGCATATTCCGTTGCAACGTCAACAAGTTCATTAACGGAATAGTGCTTAAGTTCCAGCTTGTAATCAAATTTATCCCTGAGGCTTTCGCAATTATAAAACAGTCTTTTTAATGCAAATTCCTCACCTGTAAAAATAACAAGCATTGAAGCTGTATCGGTTTCCATAAACTGATTAAGTTCTTCAACCACATCCCTGTTGAGTTTCTCTGCATTTTCAACAATAAGTGTTGTGCCTTTTATCTTATCAGCCGATGCGGCAACACCTTTTGCATTCAGAACTTCTGCTCTTGTTTTTGCAATCTTCAGTTCCCTCTGTTCGTCATTGGCATGCAATGATTTAAAAAGATTAATCGCAAATCCTGTTTTATCAGTGTCTTTTTTCCCGATTATGATTATATTTCCATGTCTTGAAGTACCATCCGGAATCTCATGTCTCTTTCCGTTAATAAAATGGAGAATGGAATCTTCCATTCCGTTCATAAAAAGATACTTCTTAATGTACTTTCTTGTATTATCGTCAAGCTCGTCCATTGAATCCTCCGGACTGTACTCTTCTTCCTCCGTAACATCATAAGACTCATCGGCATATCCGTTAATTTCCTGTTCTGCTTCGGAAATTGCAGCTCTTGTAATACTGTTAATGGCTTCATCAAGCTCAATGGTATTGTCTGTATGTCTGTTTTCTATCGTTGTTTTTAATAAATCATCTATTGTTGCCGCCGGCTCTTCAACCGGATCATTCATATGTTCAAGATAGTATAACAAATCAACCTGTCCCTCAATAGGAGGTTCTTCAAGATTCAGTTCCATCTGGACAGGTATTCTGTCCTCCCCGGCTTCCGGTTTATAATCCTCCGATGCAGTCTCTCTGATATCTGTCTCTTCAGGTATTGTCTCCTGTTTTTCAACGGATTCAACCATCTCCTGTTTCTCAACAGTTTCAACCATCTCCTGTTCTTCTGCTGCTTCAGGGATATATTCTTCCTTATATTCAGTCTGTGCATCATTCTCAGGAATCATAGGGTCATCTTCCCGCATCTCTGATTTAATTTTATTCCAATGGTGGGTATTGATTATGATTTCTCTTGTAGGCTCGTCAACAAGTTCATCATCCCCTGACATCTGAAGTTCAATCACTTCAACATTAACCGGTTCTGCTGTTGCCGCCATATCATCATCTATTATTGTATCATATTCAGGTGTCTCTTCTGTTTGCTCTTCTTCATCTTCTTGCGCAGGCTGAGACACTTTATCGTCAGTTTCTTCATCTGCGGATTCTTCCGGTACAGTCTCTTCCGGTTCAGCTTCTTCCGGTACAGCTTCTTCCGGTACAGTCTCTTCCGTTTTCTGTTCCTTTACCGGACTGAGTACATCATTCCCGTCGTCATTTTTATCATCATTTTGAAAAATTTCCTTAAGGCTGTTGGCAAGATCATTCTGTAGTGTCTGTGTATCATAAATATCCGGTCTGGCGAGTGGGACACTTATCTCATCATCATTTGTCTCGTCATGGCTTATTTCCTTCATGCTCTCTCCGGCTGATTTCATTTCGTATTCATCATAGTTTCCTGAAAAGCCTGCTTCATATACAAGACCGGCTTTGTCAAACTTGTCCATTATGTTGAGTTTCTCCTGCTGTGCAGGGGTAAGAGAGGCATATTTCTTTTTGAGCTTCAATGCCTTATAAACATACTCTCCATCTCCGAACCAGAGTATAAGGTCATCACATTCTTTAATACACTCTTCTATTCTTCCAACCTCAGCATAAAGGCTTGCCAGTTCGTATCCGAAATTCTCATCCTGTTCATTATCTCTGTATTCTTCAAGAACTTTTATCAATTCCTCAGGAGGAACATTCTTAGCCTTGTCAAGTTCATATAAAAGGACATATCTGTTCATATCTGTGGGAGCCATTTCCACAAATTCATTATAAAGATCCTCTGCTTCTTCATAATCTTCAAGTCTTATGGAAAGTTCTGTCATTTTAAAAACAAGGCTTCTGCCTCCAAGGTTACGGTTATAGGCATAAATGCATATATTTCTCGCTTCCTTAATTCGTTCTGCCTTTTCGTATACTTCTTCCGCCGTCATAAGCTCTGACCACTTCTTAACCTTCCGCCATTCAATGGTATCCGCTATATCCGCCGCTTCATTATACTGCTTTTCTGATTTAAGTTTCTCTATCTGTTCTAATTTAATTCCATATTCTACTTTATCCAAAGCGTTCACCTCTAATACTACGCATAAATCCTAAATAATTCTATCACATGGCTATGTCAATTTCAATCAAGTTTTAAAGTGGTTTGTGTGAATTCCGTTACATTGTAATCAGAATCCTCTGTATTTACCTGACTTCTGTAATCCACCACAACTGTCTGCTGCCTGTCACCGACCATTTTCTGGCCCAGTATATAATTCACATCAAACATCCTCGTAATTGCAGGTGTCGCTCCTCTTGCCGGAACGATAAGCTGCACATGATTGGTTTTGAGCAGTTTAAAAATCGGTTCCCAGATGTATATATCTTTTGCCGCACCAAACGGATTATCAATAAAAATTGTATTTCCTGAAATTCCCATATCATAGGACGAATTTATGCTGGATATATAGTGAATAACCGAAATTAAAAACTGGATATAAATTCCTTGTGACTGGCCTGTACTTCCCACAGCTTCCTCGTATTTTAAGTATCTGCTCCTGTCCTTGATATGTTCCCTTTTATACAGGCATAATCTTATACTATTCATATCGCTTACAATTACTGAAAACAATTTTTTCCACGATAACTGGTTTTTGATATATTTTAATTTATCGTCCTGTGTGTCAAAAATATCAGCCCTTGCTATTGTATCGTTTATGTATGTTGTCATTTTTTCCTTATAAAACTCCTCTTTTATATAAGGAATCTGTAACGTAATTACAGGAACGGATTCTCCGTCAAGATTTATCTTTGAGAGCTTTGGCAGTCGTTCTAACTCTGTACGGATATTGCTGCAAATCTGGATACAACGTTCTTCAAAATTATCAGCAATCTGCTGTAAGTCTCTTATGCCCTGCTCCACATTGTCCCTTTCAAGTGCAATATAGTCCGAAGTTTCCCTAAGACCATTTACCATATCTTCCACATCTTCTGCGGTTTCCGGTGCATTAAGACTCAGTTTGATTTCCGCCGCAAGGTCATAAGCCTCCAGTCCGTACAAATCATCGGATAACTTTTGTTTATCATTAAGAAAAGCAGTTTTCTTACGCTGTTCATCACGTTTTAACCTGTCATAATTCTTTTCAATTTCTTCATAATTCTCAGTGATATCGTCATCCACAGTAATATTTTCATCCGTCAGTCCGTCCTCCGGTATATAAATTCCCATGGTCCGGAATATTCTCCCGATATCTCTCTCCATTACAATAAGATCCCTGTTATTCTCATCAATATTTTTCAATTCTTTCTCAATATTCTGTATTCCCGATGTAATAGAAGATATTTCCTGACGTCCGGTAACAATATACGCCTGAGGGTCATTAAATTTTTCCCTGATAAATTCACCGTATTGTTCTTCATATAGTTTCTTTCCGTGCCATATACTTCCTTCAATACGGTTCTTCTGTGCCTGTTCGGAATTAATTATTCCGTCGGTTTTGTCAATTTCAGATTTAATTTTATCAAGCTGATTCTTGATTACTAACCTTTCATCAACAGATGCCTTTGAAAAAAGGCCTTCGTCTTTTGCTTTTTTTGCCTCATCTAAGGTAAAACCATAATATTTAAGATTATCAATATTTTTCTTAATAAGGGCATCATAATGTGCAAGCTGTTTTTCTTTATCAGCAAGTTCTCCTATTTCATCAGATATGATTTTTCTCAAAGCCCCTGCCCTGGTATTGATTTCATCTTCTTCAATATCCGGTTCTTTTGCTTCTCCGTTGAAATAAGACTCGAACTTTTCCTTATATTCCTTGTTGATTGAAGCGGCTTCCTCTTCAAAACTTTTTCTTATATTTTCTTTTTCCGTAAGCAGGGCATCAAATGACCCTGTCTCTTATACACATCTCCGAGCCCACGAGACAGGCAGAAATCT
>ENA-OZST01000194-OZST01000194.1-human-gut-metagenome-genome-assembly--contig:-NODE-194-length-21561-cov-5.014182_pt1 | contig 21561 bp, 19 predicted proteins | sample MGYA00244127_ERZ653976 | MGnify/ENA primary metagenome ERZ653976 (study PRJEB26926, sample SAMN06164877) | human gut metagenome | biome: ENVO:00009003; feature: ENVO:2100002; material: ENVO:00002003...
CGAGATTTCTGCCTGTCTCGTGGGCTCGGAGATGTGTATAAGAGACAGCTTCTGTCAGGCGAAAAACATACCAGGCAGAGGGATATTATCCTGAGGATATGTTATGCTGCAGAGCTTACATTGGAGCAGACCCAGAGAGCATTGAGAAAATACGAGATGCCGCAGCTCTATGCAAAAATCCCGAGAGATGCTCTTCTTATGCTTATTTTTAAGGACCGTCCGGGTGGAATCATAGAAGTGAACGAATTACTCAGCAAAAATGGCATGGAAATGCTTAGGACAAGTGGTGTGCAGGAGTAGGTTTAGAATATAATTTTACCACCGCTGCGGGGAGAACGGTATTCATACTGTGATGGTATAATGGTCCTACAATTTACAGAGGAGGACTTAAACCATGAAAAAAAGAACTAATTTACTGGCTCTTGTACTGAGTATCACAGCAATCACTTTTACATTATTGGGATGCAGCTCGGATACAGGGCCCAAAAAGAGCATAGCTGCACCGGGAAGCGCAACAGAGGCCGGTGGAGGCGCAGAGAGCAGCGGAACTAATGGAGCCGGCGCAGATGAGAGCATCAATGAGCAGGTGCTTGTAGACCAGGATGGCATCAAAATAACTGCGACTGAATATGTGACGGACAGCATATGGGGAGACGGAATTAAGCTTCTGGTTGAAAATAATTCAGCCAAGGACTATACAATAGGCTGTGATGCACTTATCGTAAACGATTATATGATAACAGATCTGTTCAGCGCGGATGTTGCGGCAGGAAAGAAGTCGAATGAGGTTATGTATTTATCGTCAACAGAGCTTAAAGCAGCCGGAATAGATACAGTAGGACAAATTGAGATGTATTTCCACGCATACGATTCAAACTGGGATAATCTTTTCAAGAATGTATATTCAAAGCTTGAGACCTCTGAATTTGCAAACATGGATACGACACCAAACGATGAGGGACAGGAGCTTTACAATGCAAATGGTGTAAGGATTGTTGGAAAAACAGTTGATGAAAATTCCTTCTGGGGAACAGCAATTTTACTTTACATCGAAAACACCTCAGGTCAGAATGTCGGAATAAACGTGGACAACATGTCTATCAATGGATATATGATGACACCGCTGTTTTCAACCACAGTCTATGACGGAAAGAAGTCTATAGATGATATAACCATTATGTCAAGTGATCTTGAGGCAAACGGAATCACGTCGGTTGATCAGGTGGAGCTTAAATTCCATATATACAATGCTGAGAGCTACGATACAATAGCGGATTCAGATGCGATAACATTTACGGCACAGTAAATAATTTAAACATCATATGAAAGTATGATTATTAAACAGTAGAGCTACGCAATATTTAAATAGATAGGAGAAATTCATCATGAAGGTTTGGAAATTAGTTTCAGGTATTTTATCAATAATTTTATTTGTTTTTGTATCATTTCAGTCATGCGCTGCAGGAGTATCTAATGCATTGGAGGCCAATGGTGAGGCATCAGGAAGTGCAGGAATAATTGTGGCAATTCTTATGCTTGCAGGTGGAATTGTTTCAATCGCTACGAGAAAATCGTTAGGCAAGGGTGGGAATATCGCACTCATAGTACTCTTTGGATTGGCAGCAATTATCGGATTTGCGGGGTATGGAAGTTTTTCGGATCTTGCTATATGGGCAGGCTGGTGTCTGATAAATGCAGTTCTTGCGGTAGTTGCACTGGTTATGGCAAAGAAGAATAATTAAATATTACTATTTGATTTCATATAAGGAAGATTCTAAGGAGGATCTTCCTTTTTTGATATTTAAACTAAGACGAAATATTATATAATGTGTAAATAAGCATCAGCGAAAGAACTATATTCATATGTGTATACAATATAACATTATGAAATGTAACCCCCACCAAACAAAATCCTACATAATATATAGAAGGGAGGTTTGCGGAAAATGTACACACAGGAACAGATACTTGATATGTATTTTGATCGCAACCAGCAGGCTGTCAGTGCAACATCGCAGATGTACGGAGCGAAGCTTACCCGGTTTGCAGACACTATGGTAGCACATGAGGATGCGCTGGAATGCGTAAATGACACATACATAGCAGCATGGAACAAGATACCGCCGGAGCGTCCTATGCGTTTCCTTTCATGGCTTTACAGGGTATGCCGCAATATCGTCTGCGACAGGATTGACTGGAATAATGCTTCAAAGAGAAATTCCAACATGAACTGTATGCTTGATGAGCTTGAGGAGTGCCTTGCAGACAGCAATGCAAAATACGAGGGCGAGCTGTCGGACATTGGAAGGTGTTTATCGGATTTTCTGAACGGACTGGAGACGGAAAAGAGAGTGCTTTTCGTGAGACGCTACTGGTATGGCATGACGATTGATGAGCTGGCAGATATGAGCGGCAGGAGCAAAAGCAGCGTAAAGACCACACTGTTTCGGATAAGGGCAGAGCTTAAAAAATATCTGGATGAGGAGGGCGTATATCTATGACGAAAAAGGATTTATTTGATGGTTTAAATTACATCGATGACCAAATAATTGAAGAAGCGCAGCCGACCGGAGAATCGGCCGGGTACAGTGATGAAATTTATGTAAAAAATCATGAAACCCATCACGGCGAAAAAGAAGACAAAAACAGGAAAAAGCACAAAAAATTTGCACGGGCAGCAAAAGCGCTTGCCACAGTGGCGGCAGTCCTTGTTGTTGCAGTCTTAGGCACGGAGGTTGTGCGGCTTAATAACCGTATAGATGAGCTGGAAACAAAAACTGCAAGTGTGATTTCACAGAATAATGCACAGAATAATGTCTATGCAGGGATAAAGAGCGGTGCAAAGCTTGGGGATTATGAAGCGGCCTCTGATTACGGGAAATTGTATGATGTGGCAAAAAAAGCCGAGGCTTCCATAAGGAATACTGCATCTGGAGACTTGCTGGAGAGTGCGGATGCAACAGGAATTACGTCTGATGCATCGTCTACAAATAAACAGGAGTCGGCAGCAAATACAGAGTATTCAACAACCAACGTGATGACAGAGGGCGTTGATGAGAGTGATGTGGTAAAGACGGACGGAAAATACATTTACATGGTCGAGGATGGTCAGATATCCATTACGGATATTTCAAAGGGAAAGCCTGGGGAAGAGACGCTGTTTCGTCCGGATTTTGAGGTACCGTCAGATACTATAGAGGAGCTTTATATCAGTGACGGAAAAATGCTTATTATATCAAACCACGCAGGCGATAAGGATGAGACTATATGCTATAGCTATGATATAGCTGACCCGACGAAACCGGTGCTTATAGGTAAAGCGCGTCAGGATGGATTTTACAATACATCGCGCAAAATTGGCAATATGGTATATGTTTTTTCAGACACATATATAAAGACCTCCGATATGAATAAAAATGTGGCGCTGCAGGAGGATAATCTGGAGAAATGGGTGCCTCAGGTAAATGGCAAAGTGATAAGCTATGACTGCTTCTATATAGGAGAGGATACATACTCAGGCACAGTTATTTCGAGCTTTGATGTGGATAAACCTGATAAGACGATAGATGCAAAATGCATTATGAATAATAGCGGCGAGGTGTACGTTTCTAGTAATGCTATGTATCTGTATCATTCTGATTGGAGTGCAAGCCGTGAGCTTACCAAAATCAGCAAAATTTCGTTTGAGGACGGAGTGATGAAGACCGGGGAGACAACTTCAGTGAATGGTTATCTTAACGATAAATTCGCAATAAATGAGCAGGGAGGATATCTGTATGTGCTTCCAACCTCAAATACCGGCAGCCAGCCTGTCAATTCACTTCATGTGCTGGATAAGGATATGAAGGAGGTCGGTGTGATAAATGAGATTGCGCGAGGGGAGAGTATATACGCAGCCCGCTTTGTTGGAAAATACGTATATTTCATCACATACAGGCAGACAGATCCGCTTTTTGTGGCAGATATATCCGACCCGACAGCGCCAAAGCTTCTCGGAGAGCTTGAGGTGAGTGGATTCTCTGAGTATCTGCATATGTGGGATGATACGCACGTGCTTGGAATAGGCTATGGTGACTCGCAGCAGAGTAAGATAAAGCTTACTATGTTTGATGTGAGTGATCCGACAAAGCCGGTTGAGGTGAACCAGAAGCTTATCGACAGTTCTGAGAGCTGGAGTAATGAGTTTGTATACAACTACAAGGCTATTCTTGCTGCTCCTGAGAAAAATCTGATAGGATTTACTGCGAATGACTACTATCTGTTTTCGTATGACAGTGAAAACGGCTTTAGTCTTTTGGAGCAGCAGGCACTGACCTATAAAAATACAGAAGGCTACAGAGGCATTTACAAGGATAATGATTTCTATGTGGCAGGAAACGGAGAGATAAAGCATTTTAAGCTGGCAGAATAGCGTAAATAATAGTGTTACGCAATAAGATATAAAGACAGGCGGCGAATACCCAAAGAGGGTGTTTGCCGCCTGTTTTTTGTATAATTTTATATACAAACGAAATGTAACAGCATATTTAAGTATGCAATTTAAGGTAGACGGTGATATAATATCTCTGATTTTGTCAAAATAAGACGGATTACTAAGGTTACCGGAGACAATGGCAAACGGTAACCTTAAATAGATTTAATAACACGGAGGAACTATTATAATGAATACAGCCTCAAAGACAAGACATGTCTTTATTTTGTTTTTGGCAGATATAGTCTGGGGAATAGCCTTTGTAGCGCAGTCAAAGGGAGGTGATGCAGTTGGAGCATTTTCATTTAACGGCATCCGCTTCCTTATTGGTGCGCTCTGCCTTCTGCCGGTCATAAAAATACTGGATAAGAAAGAGCTGACGGTAAACAGACCTGAAAGCAAAAAGCAAAAGAAAGAGCTTTGGATAGCCGGAAGCTGCTGTGGAATAGCACTTTTCTTTGCGAGCAACCTGCAGCAGCTTGGAATCAGCATGGGAGCAGAATCCGGCAAGGCAGGATTTCTTACAGCTACATATATACTTATGGTGCCTATACTAGGGATTTTCCTTAAAAGAAAATGCGGAGTCAAAATATGGATAGGTGTATTTATTGCACTGATAGGCATGTATTTTCTGTGCATGAATGGGACATTTTCACTTAGTGGCTCGGATTTGCTCCTGTTGGCAGGGGCATTGTGCTTTGCGATACAGATACTTGTGATTGACCATTTCGTATCACAGGTAGATGCGGTCAGACTCTCATGTATTGAGTTTTTTGTCACCGGACTTGGCTCATGTATAGTGATGATTTTTACAGATATGGGACCGTCTACAGGCGGTATAGCGCAGTGGGCACAGTCGCTTTGCACATGGGATGCATGGATTCCGATTCTCTATGCCGGTATTTTTTCAAGCGGGGTGGGCTATACGCTGCAGATTGTCGGACAAAAGGGCTTAAATCCGGCGGTGGCATCGGTGGCGATGAGTCTTGAGTCGGTGGTTTCTGTGATTGCAGGATGGATTCTGCTTGGCCAGATGCTAGGTGGCAGAGAAATTTTTGGATGTGTGCTCATGTTTATTGCGATAATTATTGCACAGCTTCCGGATAGGGAGTATACTAAGTAGGTTACAGTATAAAAATGAAATGTGATTATTCAAGTGTGGTTTTGCGAATGTGCATGGGATGAATGGTTACAACGAAACAGGGATTGGATATGAGAAATAATAGCAGAAAAAACAACAGACGATGCAGACGAAATACAGGAGCTTCACAGATTAAGCTTATAGGAATAGTGGCTGTGATAGTCGTCATAGCAATTATAATAGTTATATCGTGCTTTAATAAAGCAAAGAAAGACAGTAATAAGGTAAAAGACACAGAACCAGCCACAGAAAATGTGACCGGTGTGACAGAGCAGGAGAGTGAGACAGAGGAAGCAAAGGAGCTCTTTACACCAAAGGAGTCAGAGGCTACAGCGACAATCGGAGATGAGCTGGAGAGCTCTTATGCCGTAGTGATTGATGAGCAGGACGGCACGGTTGTTGCGGGAAAAAATGCTCATGAGAAAATGTATCCGGCTTCCATGACAAAGGTTATGACAGTGCTTGTTGCGGCAGAGCAGGCGGAGAAAAATGCGATAGCTGCAGCGAAGACAGAGAATGCAGAAGAGAATGCAGAAGAGAATACCGAAATAGACAGGCAGGCTGTGATAGAAAACAAGCTCAACGAGGTTGTGACCATCACAAGAGAAGCCACAGATTACTCATATGTGCATGATTGCAGCACAACAGGCTTTTTAGACGGTGAGCAGGTGCCTCTTCGCGATGTGTTTAACGGAACCATCCTGCCATCAGGTGGAGAATCGGCATATCAGCTTGCGGTTTATACAGCAGGCTCCATGGAAGCATTTGTCGATATGATGAACCAGAAGGCAGCAGAGCTTGGTATAGGCCAGAGTACACATTTTGCAAACCCTGTCGGTATATATGATGAGAACAATTACAGCACAGCCTATGATATGGCGGTCATCATGCAGGCAGCGATGCAGGACGATATTTGTAAAACAGTACTTTCAAATCATACATACAGCACGGCTGCAACACCGCAGCATCCGGAGAATCTGAACATATCGAATCTGTTTTTGCGTCGAATAGAGGATAAGATGACAAGTGGCGAGGTAATCGGTGCAAAGACAGGCTTTGTAAATCAGTCCGGCAACTGCGCGGTCAGCTATGAGAAGGCAGCAAGCGGAAAGACATATATATGTGTGACAGCAGGCGCTTCAAGCGGATGGCACTGCATAGATAATCATGTGTATTTATATAATACATACGGCAAGTAGTCAGCATAGCTGATTTTAAGGAGCACGGATATGGCGGGAAATCAAGGTAATTCCAGAAAAAAGACCACGCATAATGAGAAAAAATACAAAAATGCCACCGAACAGCCGAGGGTAAAGGAGAAAAGCAGCCGGTCAAAAAGCGGTAACGTATGTCCGTATGCGAAGAAATGTGGTGGCTGCGACTATCAGGGCGTAGAATATAAGGAACAGCTAAAAAACAAGCAGGCATACATGAAAAAGCTGCTAAAGCCTTTTTGCTTCGTGGAGCCGATTGTCGGCATGAAAAATCCACTCCATTATCGTCACAAGGTTCATGCAGCCTTTGACTGCACGAGGCGCGGTCAGATTGTGGCGGGAGCTTACAGGAAGAACACACATGATGTGGTGGATATCGAAAGCTGCATGATAGAGGAGCAGGAGTCGGATGAGATAATAAGGGATATAAAAGATATGCTCCGCTCATTCAGGATAAAAACCTATGATGAGGATACTGGCTATGGGCTTCTCAGACATGTGCTTGTAAGAAAGGGTTATGCAACAGGGCAGATAATGGTAGTGCTTGTCCTGGCATCGCCGATACTTCCATCGAAGAACAATTTCGTAAAAGCACTTAGGAAAAAGCATCCCAATATCACGACAGTGGTGCTCAACGTGAATGATAAAAAGACAAGCATGGTGCTCGGAGACAGAAACATCACACTTTATGGCAAGGGCTTCATAGAGGATAAGCTGTGTGGCTGCACCTTCCGCATCTCACCAGGCTCGTTTTATCAGGTGAATCCGGTGCAGACGGAGCTTTTATACGAAAAAGCCATTCATGAGGCACACCTCACCGGCAAGGAGCGTGTAATTGATGCATACTGCGGCACCGGAACCATAGGCATCATAGCAGCGAAAAATGCAGGTGAAGTCATCGGAGTCGAGCTAAACCGTGATGCAATCCGTGATGCAGTTACCAATGCAAAGCGAAACGACATCAGAAATATCCGCTTCTACAATGACGATGCCGGAAAATTCATGGTCGAGATGGCACAAAAGGGTGAGAAAGCGGATGTTGTCATAATGGATCCTCCAAGAACCGGCAGCGACGAGGCATTTTTATCATCGGTTGTCAAGCTGGCGCCGGAGAGAGTGGTGTATGTGTCATGTGGTCCGGAAACACTGGCGAGGGATTTAAAGTATCTCACAAAGCATGGGTATACAGTGAAGCGTGCAACACCATATGACTGCTTCCCATATACAGAGCACATAGAGACAGTGGTGTTACTTTGCAGGTAAAAGGTCAATAATAGTATTCCAATTCGCCGTCAAATGGTGTAGAATAAAAACTACTTTCCATGTATACTAATGAATGATTACAGCCCATATACGGAGGACAAACATGAGAACGCTATATACATTTGACAAACACAATTATTCCGATGATATGGAGGTATTTGAGCGCTTCGCGGTGCGCGCGGTTATTATCAGAGACGGAAAGCTTGCCATGCAGCAGGCCGGTGAGGGCTACTACAAGATACTGGGCGGCGGCATCGATGCAGGCGAGACTAACGAGGTGGCGCTGGCACGTGAGGTGCGCGAGGAGGCAGGACTTCTTGTCGTGCCGGAAAGCATCAGGGAGTGTGGCAAGGTCATAGAAAAGAGACGCGATATATTTGAGGCTGACAAGATATATTACTGTCACACCTACGTGTATTTCTGTGATGTGAAGGACGAGCATGTGGCAGCACAGATGACAGACAGTGAGATAAGGCTTGAGTATCATCTGTCATGGGCCACGCCGGATGAGATAATAAAGGCCAACAGCGCTTTTCTTGATAAAGAATGGATAGCAAGAGACACTAAGATTGTTGAGTTGATAAAAGAAATGTGTTAAAATAATGCCTGGATGTAAATCCGGGCATTTAATATAAGGAGAAGCAGTATAAATGGATAAAAATAAAATCAAAAATAAATTAAAGGACGATCCGGCCTTCACTCTTGAGGTGCAAAACCCGGAGGTTGAGGCGCTGATGACACAGTATTCAAGCGACAAAAAGGCGGAGACGCTCAATAAGCTCATTGAAAAATGCACTAAGAGCAGATTCCTGGTGCCTGCAAATGTCGGAGAGAACAACAAGCCGATTCCGCTATTTATTAAAAACGGTGAGGGAGAGGCTTTCATGCCGGTTTATACCTCAAAGGCACAGCTTTCTAAGGATCATCCGTCACCATGCATTGTAAATATGCCGTTTCTTGCAGTCAACAATATGGTGGCAAATAAAGAGTCAAAGATTAATGGTATCGCATTCAACCCGTTCACTCACAATCTGATTTTCAAAAAGCCTCTTGTAGAAAAGATTGAGGCAGTGGAAAAGGCCAGAAGAGAGGGACATCCTACATCACCGACAAAGGGCAAGACTGTACAGATGACAGCAGAGCAGTATGTCATCTTTGAGCGTATGCAGTATGAGCATATTTTCCTGCCGGCGAAGATGTTTGAGGGCGGAAAAGAGTTCATGGACCGACTTGCTGATGAGAAGGAAAAGTTAATAGATGAGCTGTACGAGGAGGCATATCAGCAGAAGCGTATGTATCCATATATGGAGGAGGATTTCTCTGTTATGTCTATGCAGATTTCTGATACGCTTAATGTCACCAGAGTTGATTTCCCGACAAGAGATATGGCTCCAAACTGCGCAATCCGTGCTTATCTCGTGTGGGATGATGCTGCGTCACAGGGCAGATATTTTGTAATTGATGCGAAGGGCGATAAAACTACTGAGCTGGCTGAGATTACAGAGGATTACAAGCGTCTTGGATATGGAGCTGCACCGGTTGAGGGTGCTGAGCTTCAGACTGTTCTTGACCTGGTTAAGAAAAGTGCAGAGGAACAGAATTAGAAAAGTAATGTAGGGCAGGATATATAAAGGAGGTCGTGTATGAAGGAGTTTTTAGGCAGAATAAAGGCTGATTTTCTACTGTCATCAGTGCTTTGCATAGCGCTGGGGCTGGTGTTTATCATATGGAGAGCTTCGGTGCTCACGATTGTGGCCAATGTGCTTGCGGTAGTGCTTATCATCATCGGAGTGGTCTATATGTGCAGCTATTTTTTGAATATAGTTACGAATGGTTTTTCAGCGATGCTGGGGCTTGTGGTTTTGGCAGTGGGTATATGGTTTCTGGTACAGCCAAAGGTTGTGGTGAGCCTGATACCTATAGTCATCGGTCTGGTGCTCATTTTTCACAGCATCAGGAGCATTATTGAGGCAGTGGATGCCAGAAAATACGGTTACGGAGGCTGGAGTGTCGGCTTGATTTTTTCAATAATCAGTCTGATTTTTGGAATAATCTGCGTGACAAATGCATTTGATGTAATGAAGACAGCCACTGTTGTTGTCGGTATCATACTGATTTTCAACGGAGTGTCCAATATCTGGATTACAAGCCGTGCAACAAAGGCTGAGAGCGCTTACAACAAGCAAAAGGAGTATGAGTCAACGTTTGTTGAGGATAGAAAAGAGGACAATTAAGCAGTAACAGAAAGGCAGCAGAATGCGTCGGATGGAGTTTAAGATGGAGAGACCCGGACTTACCAAGGTCGGTGACCATCTGAAGATAACAGAGAGCAAGCTTCCGACTTCATATTATTACACGATAGAGCATGCGATTGCCATGTCGGGAAACTACGTGGTCAGCGAGAGGCTCAAAAGCCGTGAGGGCGATGTCGTGGATGTGAGGGAGACTGAGAAGGGCTACTTTGTCACGATGGAGTTTGATGAGTAATGACACAGCAAGGTAAGAATGCAATAGATTTGGTGCTCGCTGAGAGCCTTATAGAGCTTTCGGCGAAAAAGCCAATCGATAAGATTACAATTAAAGAGATAACGGACAAGGCTGGAGTTATCCGCCCCACGTTTTACAATCATTTTCAGGACAAGTACGAGCTGATAGAGTGGATTATCAAAACCGAGCTGCTTGAGCCAATCAAGCCGCTGCTCAATGCCGGAATGATTTTTGAAGCGATTGTGCTGATGCTCAATAATATCTCGGCAAACAGTGTTTTTTACAAGAAAGCACTAAAGCTGGAGGGCGCTGTGACGTTCAATCAGATTGCCATGAAGTGCGTCTATGAGATGTTTATGAATATCATAAGCGAAAAGAGCACAGGAAAGAAATCCAAATACCGCTGGCTCACACCGGAGGTGATTTCTACATATTATGCGCAGTCGTTGTGCTTTATCACAGAGGGCTGGATAGCCCAGGGCATGGATGATATTGAGCCGAAGGAGATGGCTGAGGCATACATGTATCTGATTACGCGCTCGATGGATGATATACTAAGTGAGCTGTAGAGGTCAATTGCCATGGGAAAATGACGGCTTAAGCAAGCTCATAAAGCAGAATCATAAAGAGGCATGCGTTCATATAAATATGAAAATGCTGTGAAAAAGTGTCAGAAATCAAATACAATATAATATATGTGTCATATCGGATATACAAATTGATGGATTTGTATATCTCACATGACAAATCGAAGAGATTGAATATTTATTTATTCGGTCTTTTTTTTTATACTTCAATACGAAAAAAAGAAAGAGTGGTGAATCTAATGATTAAATTTGGAAAAGGAGTCGTAAAATATCGTGTGCTGATACTGATAGTTGCATTTGCACTGCTTATACCGTCGGGCATCAGCTTTATCAACACGAGAATCAACTTTGATATCCTTTCTTATCTGCCAAGCCAGATAGAGACTATGAAGGGCCAGGATATCATGGTAGATGAGTTTGGAACCGGAGCGTTGTCATTTGTGATCTTAGAGGATATGAAGGATCAGGACATAGAGACTCTGGCAGATGACATAGAGGACCTTAAGGGTGTTAAGGATGTCATCTGGTACGGAACAATCGCTGATTCCACATTGCCAAGAGAGGCAATTCCGGATGAGGTGTACGACGCATTCAACAACAAGGATGCAAACAGCCAGCTCATGCTTGTCACCTACAGTGACACAATGGGTTCGGATGAGACAATGGAAGCCGTCAACAAGATGGATAAGATGGTGAAAAACCACTGCTTCGTAGCAGGAATGGCAGCGGTCAACGCAGATACAAAGACACTTGTTATGCAGCAGGCTCCTATATATGTCATCATAGCAGCATTGCTTTCAATGCTTGTCATGGGAATTACAATGGATTCAATAATTGTTCCGATGTTATTCCTCCTAAGCATAGGAATGGCTATTATCTATAACCTGGGAACAAACTTTATACAGGGACAGATTTCATACCTGACACTGGCACTGACAGCAGTATTGCAGCTCGCCGTAACAATGGATTACTCGATTTTCCTCTGGCACAGCTATCAGGAGCAGATAGACAGATATGACGGAGACAAGAAGCGAGCCATGGCACATGCCATTTCCCACACAATTGTCTCAGTAACAGGAAGCTCAATCACAACAATCGCAGGCTTCGTAGCCCTCTGCTTCATGAGCTTTACACTTGGACTTGACCTGGGAATCGTAATGGCAAAGGGCGTTGTATTCGGAGTTATCGGATGTGTAACAATTCTCCCTGCACTGATTCTTGCATGTGATAAGGCAATCGAGAAGACAAAGCACAAGATTCTTATGCCGGATGTTTCCAGGATTGCAAGCTGGGTAACAAATCATTATAAGATACTTGCAGTGATTTTCATCGTAGTGCTCATCCCGGCAATATACGGATACACTCATGATCAGGTCTACTATGACCTTGCAGGAACCATGCCTGACAGTGCATACAGTAAGCAGGCCAATGAAAGACTCGACAAGGAGTATGCTATGGGTGCCACACATATCATCATCGCGCCGAGCGATATGTCAAAGGCAGACAGCATAAGCATGATAGATGATATCAAGAAGGTCGATGGAGTAAAGCTTGCAGTATCACTTGACTCAATACTTGGACCTACAATACCGGATGATATGGTGCCGGATGAGGCAAAGGAGATATTCAAAAACGGTGATTACCAGATGATGCTTGTTTCATCAAAATATGCGACAGCATCTGATGAGGTAAACAACCAGATTACAGAGATTAAAAAGATAGTAAAGAATTACAGCGAGGACGCAATGCTTATCGGTGAGGCACCTTGTACCAAGGATCTTATCACTATCACAGATACAGACTTTAAGCGTGTAAGTGCAGTATCAATCGTATTGATATTCCTTATCATCCTCGTAGTATTCAAATCAGCATCGCTTCCAATCATACTTGTAGCGGTCATCGAGTTTGCAATCTTTGTAAACATGGGAATTCCGGGATTTACAGGAACAAAGCTTCCGTTTATCGCGAGCATCGTAATCGGAACCATACAGCTTGGTGCAACGGTTGACTATGCGATACTTATGACCACAAAGTACAGAAAGAACAGATACACCGGAATGGACAAAAAGCCGGCAATCACAAAGGCACTTGCAGATTCGACAAACTCAGTTATCGTCAGTGCACTCTGCTTCTTTGCCGCAACCTTTGGGGTAGGACTTTATTCAAACATTGATATGATCAGTTCTATCTGTATACTGCTTGCACGAGGCGCAATCATCAGTATGTTTGTAGTAGTATTTATACTTCCGTCAATGTTTATGATTTTTGACAAAGTAATATGTGCCACAAGCGCAGGCTTTAAAAACAAGAACCTGACAGCTTAGTAATCTGATTAATCATAAATGAGGGATAAAATACTTTTTGGCCCTCATAACATAAAAATATGACCTCAAAAACAAAATCAGGAGGAATAAGACATGAAATTACCAGAATTGAAAGAAAAGTTAAAAAGTAAATATATTGTCCGTGTTGTAGCCGGAGTCCTCACAATAGCACTTGTAGGTACAGGAATCGGAGCAACAGCAGTTTTTGCAGAGAAGAACAGCACCGCAGTCACAGCCGAGGCAGACAGCACAACAGGAAGCAGCAAGGATGCTGATGACATAGCAGATAAGCTCATGGACAGCGTATCATTAAAGGATAACGATGCAGACAAGGACGAGAGTGTATACCTCATCTCAGATGCAAACGGCAACGTAAACAAAACAATCGTAGTAGATCACCTTAAAAATAAAGACAAAAAGGATACCTTGGAGGATGCTTCAAACCTTTCAGATATCGAGAACGTAAAGGGCAAGGAAAAATTCACACAAAGCGGTGATAAGCTCACCTGGCAGGCCGGTGGCAAGGACATTTACTATCAGGGCACAGCAACAGAGGAACCGCCTGTAACACAGAAGGTTACATATTACCTCGATGGAAAAGAAATCTCACCTGAGGACCTTGCAGGAAAATCAGGAAAGGTCAAAATCCGTTTTGACTACACAAACACCACATCATATACAGAGACAGTAAACGGTGAGAAGCAGACAGTTTCCGTACCATTTGCAGCAATAACAGGACTTGTACTCGGTGATGGCTTCGAGAATATCGAAGTGACAAACGGCAAGGCTGAGGTAAGCGACTCATCAAGCGTAGTGCTCGGCTATGCACTTCCGGGCTTAAAGGATAGCCTCGGAATCAAGGACGGAGATCTCGATGGCGATGTAAATATCCCTGAATACATGGAAATGACAGCAGATGTGGAGAATTTCTCAATGCCTGCAGCCATGACCTTCGTGGTAAACGCATCTGATTATGTAAGCACAGACGGAATTGACACATCAGACCTCGATGACATGATAAATGACTTAAAGGATGCCTCAACACAGCTTCAGGATGGTTCAAAAACACTGGCAGAGGGTACTGACACACTTGCTGACGGACTTTCAACATTGCAGAGCAAGCTCGGCACATTCGCATCAGGAGTTGGCACACTGCAGAGTGGACTTAAGACATATACTGATGGTGTAAGTACATTAAGTGGTGGATTGAATACACTTGGAAACAGTACAGGTGCCCTTGTGTCAGGAGCAGATAAGCTTAATAGTGGAGCAGGTCAGCTTGCAAGTGGAAGTGCAACACTTAAGGATGGACTTAAGACATATACAGACGGAGCTAGTCAGTTAAATACAGGCTTGAATCAGCTTAATGACAACACAGGAAGTCTTGCAACAGGTGTGACAAGTCTTAATGATGGAGCCAAAACGCTTTCGGATGGTATTAATGCTGCAAACAAGGGCGCAGCAGGAGTATCTGCAGGTGCAGCACAGCTAAAGACAAGTATTGATACGGCAAAAACAGGAGCTGATTCTCTTGCAGCAGGAGCAAAGCAGGTTGATGAAGGAGTTGGTCAGTTGACACAATCTTTATCAGATATGCCTGAAACAATCAAAACCAATATAAATAAATCTCTGGAACCACTGAATGAATTAAATGTCGGAACATTATTTAAAACTCTTGGATATATTGATACAGATAAGATTACAGCAGACAATGTATCAGCAGCAGCGGATGCAGCAGTAAACAATGCAGGAGATATAATAGATGCTTTGACTAATATGCAGAATCAGAATCCATCTGCAACTTATAATCAGATACTTGTTGGTCTGTCTCAGGGAAAAGGTGCTGTATCAGTATATTCTGCCGTGAACCAAAGTGTAACAGACAGTGCTTACACAGTGCAAGCTTTAAAGGATGGCTCAGCAAAGGTATCAGATGGTGCGTCATCATTAGATGCTGGTTTAGGACGGTTGTCAGATGGAGCATCTGAGTTGTCAAGCGGAGCTTCTGATTTAGCAAAAGGAACTACACAGCTTGCAACAGGAGCTACAGAGCTTCAGACAGGCACACAAAGTCTTGCAGATAAATTACCAGAGCTGACAAAAGGAATCACCAGTCTTGTAAATGGTTCAAACGAGTTAGTTAAAAACAACGATACATTAAATGCCGGAGCAACAGCACTCAATGCCGGAGCAAGCCAGCTTTCAGCCGGAACACAATCACTCATGAACTCAGTGCCAACTCTCACAAGTGGTATCAAGAAGCTTGTAGACGGTTCAAACACACTTGTAGCAAACAATGCACAGCTCAACAGCGGAGCCTCACAGCTTGCAGATGGAACAAATCAGATAGTTTCAGGTGTTGACCAGCTCACAACAGGCTCTAAGACACTTTCAGAGGGTGCACACACACTTGCAGATGGTATGGTACAGTTCAATGAGGAGGGAATCAACAAGATTCTCGACGCATACAACGGTGACTTAAAGCCATTCACCGACAAGCTTCAGGCAGTAATTGACGCAGGTGAGGAATATCAGACATACTCAGCAATTGCTGATGGACAGACGGGCAGCGTTAAGTTCATATATAAATTAGCTTCAATAGATGCTAAGGCAGATAGCGACAAATAATTAATTAAAGGATGTTTAAACATAAGGGGAGGCAAAAATGGGCTGGATAGAATATCTGTTAATAGTGGCGGGAAGCTCACTGGAGATTTTCGTTGCGATGGAATGTCAGGGATCCCTGATCCAGAAAGTAAATAAGAAACAGCTTACAGCCATTTGCTTCATAGTTGCAGTTTGCCAGTTGTTAGCAATGTACATCGGGTATTTCCTGTCAAGCTTTCTTAATGGGAAATACTCGGTGAAGGATGAAGCACTTTTAGGAGAGATAATTTCTATCGGAATATTGATAGGACTGGGGATCAGGCTTATAGGAAAGGCTATAAGAAACGAAAGGATTGAGGAGCATTGTCAGGCACAGCTTGACATGAAAAGAGTGCTAAGGATAGCAGGAATCACCGCATTTTATACGGTTCTTGCAGGAATAGCATTTGGCTTTCTTGGTACCGGACTTTTCACCATTATGATAATGGTGGCGCTGCTCACTGTTATCTGTATAGTGGCAGGCATTTACACAGGATATCACTTCGGTTTTGAGCAGAAGACAAAGGTATATATCGTGGGTGCAATACTCTTTTGGGCGGCTGGAATTGATGTGATAGTAAGGCTTGTAAGTGCAACATAATGCATAGGGCTCTGTTCGTAAGGACAGGGCTTTTTTGCTGCCCATTGCAGTATGAAATCCTTTGCTTGCAATGTCAAAGTAAATGCTATAGAATATTTTCATACTTAATAACACGCGAATGAGGAGATTTAAAGTTATGAAACAGAAATTGAGAAATCTTTCGGCACCGGCAAATATAATATTTGCCATTCTTGCAGTTTTTATTTTCATTGCACCCTTGCAGTGGAGCGGAAAAGTATTGGGACTGATTCCGGGCATGGAAAAGGCGGATGACTATCTGCTGCAGGCTATTGTGGAGACAGTTGTTTTAGTTATTTTTCTTGGCATCACATATTTATTTGGGCTGTGGGATATCTTTAAGGAAAATGCAGCAGGATGGACAAGAAGTTTATACACAGGTGGTTTTTTCATAGTTTATTGTCTGTATGCTGTTGTTTCAGGTATTTATATGTGCTTTTTGAGCGAGCATGGTGATGTGAAGGCATTTTACAACATCATCTTTTTCTTTATCGCGGTCTGCCTTGTAGGGCTCGTTGAGGAGCTGGTGTTCAGAGGCGTGGTGTTCAATCTGCTGTTGAGAGCTTTTCCAAAGACGAAAGGTGGAATCACAGGAGCCGTAGTTTTGGGAGGCGTACTGTTTGGATTGATGCATTTTTCCAATATGGGCGCAGGGGTTAAGTTCAGCAGTTGTCTGATACAGGTTATTTCAGCAAGTCTCATGGGTGTGCTGTTTTGCATGATATACGCGTCTACACGCAATTTCTGGATGCTTGCCGTTTTCCATACTGTTGTAGATATGGGCGGACTTTTATCATCTGGAATATTTGAGGGAGGCGGAGTGGCTGACAGGATTAATGAGTTTTCGGCAATGAACTGTGTCGCGTTTATCGTGCTCGGTATTCCTATGCTTGTTATGCTGCGTAAGTCAAGGCGTATCCGTCTTGAGATGCTTTACAATAATGAGACTATCATAGATGACGAGAGGGAGGGCGCTAAGCTTGCAGTTGTTTCACTGGTGCTTGGTATCTGCAGTATTATTTTCTCGTTTTTTGGATATCTGATGGGACTTGGAATTGTCGGCATGCTTGCTTCCAAAATGTCAAAAAGGGCAAAGCAGTATAACAATGCAATAGCAACTGCGGGTATGATTACATCGATAATAGGCTTTGTACTGTCGGTCATCTGCACGATTGGCATGATGTTGCTGTTTGCAAGCGGCGTGTACGACAGGCTTGTTAATATGTCGATGCTGCAATAATACGAAGCAGACCTTTGAATGGGGCATAAAGTCTACATTCAAGGGTCATTTTTTAAGGAGAAACCATGAATATTTTACTGACAGCAATCAATGCAAAATACATACATTCAAACCTCGCAGTTTACTCACTGCGCGCCTGTGCCGGGGAGTACAGGGATGCTGTGGAGCTTGCGGAATACACGATAAACAATCAGAAGGATTACATTCTTGAGGAGCTTTATAAGAGAAAGCCCGACGTACTTTGTTTTTCGTGCTATATATGGAATATTGATTATGTGACTGATATTGCACGCGAGTATAAAAAGCTTTGTCCGTCAGTGCCGATATGGGTTGGAGGCCCTGAGGTGTCTTACGAGGTGGAGGCATTTCTGCGGGAAAATCCATACATAGACGGTGTGATGATAGGCGAGGGAGAGGATACCTTTAGAGAGCTGTGCGGTTACTATGCGCATAAAAGAAAGCTGAGTGATATTGCAGGCATTGCTTTCAGAAAAAACAGCACAGGTAATAGTACAAGTGTGAACAACATAGGAGGCAATAAAGCTGGTGAAATAGTATTCACAAGTCCACGCCCAATCAAAAACATGAGTGAAATCCCATTCTGCTATGATACTCTCGATGATTTTTCAAACCGAATCATCTACTACGAGAGCAGCAGAGGATGCCCGTTTTCGTGCAGCTACTGTCTGTCATCGGTGGATAAGACACTGCGTTTCAGGGATACTGAGATTGTAAAAAGAGAGCTTAAGTTTTTCATAGACCAGAAGGTGCCGCAGATTAAGTTTGTGGACAGAACCTTCAACTGCAATCATGCTCATGCCATGGAGCTGTGGCGCTTTATAAAGGCAAATGACAATGGTGTGACAAACTTTCACTTTGAGATATCAGCGGATCTGCTGAATCAGGAGGAGCTTGAGCTGATTTCTGATATGAGGCCGGGGCTGATACAGCTTGAAATCGGTGTGCAATCCACCAATGAGGTCACGATTAAGGAGATTCACAGGACTATGAAGCTTGAGAGGCTTAAGGAGGTTGTGAGGCTCATTCAAAGCGGCAACAATATCCATGAGCATCTGGACCTGATTGCAGGGCTGCCATACGAGGGCTATGACAGCTTTGCGCGTTCCTTTGATGAGATTTATGAGCTTAAGCCAAACCAGTTGCAGCTTGGGTTCTTAAAGGTGCTCAAGGGCTCGTATATGTTTGAGCATGCCGCGGAATATGGTATTGTCTACCATGACAAGCCACCGTATGAGGTAATGTCCACAAAATGGCTTTCGTTTGATGATGTGATAAAGATTAAGCGCGTCGAAGATATGCTTGAGGTGTATTACAACAGCGGACAGTTTGAGATTACGATGAAGCTCATGGAGTGTATCTTTGACAGTGCGTTTGAGTTTTTTCAGGAGCTTGGAGATTTTTATGAGACAAACGGCTATTTTGGAATGAGCCATTCGCGCATCAGAAGGTGTGAGATACTGCTTGAATTTCTGGCTTTATACCTGCATGGCTGTGACAGCGATGCTATGACTTCTGTGGTATTATCCGAAAATGCCGGAGATAGAGATGATACTGATTTTGACGAAAATGCCATAGATAGAGATAATACTGATTTTGATAAAAATGCGCAGATTTACAGCATGATTCAGGAGTCACTCATCTTTGATTTGTACTATCGTGAGAACTGCAAGAGCCGCCCGAGGTGGGCCACAGATATAGGAAGCTTTAAGCACATGACACATGCATACTGTAAGAATGGAAAGCTGTCGCATGTGGAGCCGTTCCACTATATTTTTCCGGACAAGCACACGCGCAAGCTGGATGAACTGCCAAAGTATCATAAGGAGCCGGTGTGGGCGCTTTTCCACTACGACATGAGAGACCCACTTGACCACCAGGCGCTGGTGGAGTATATAGAATAACAGTAAAGCGATATGGCTATAGCGGTAAAAGCCGGAAAGGTTTACGGACTAAGAAAAATGAGCAACATAGATAATATAAAAAATTACACGGTGATTGACCTGGAAATGACAGGGCTTTCAGCTAAAAATGACAAGATAATAGAGATAGGTGCGGCACGTGTGAGGGGCGGCGAGATAGTGGATACGATATCCACACTGGTAAATCCGAAGCAGCATATTCCACAGCGTGTGCAGGAATTAACGGGAATTACCGACAGTGATGTGGAAAACGCGGCAGATATGGACGAGGCTGTGGATAACCTGCTTAATTTTATCGGAGATGATATAATACTCGGGCAGAATGTGACCTTTGATTACAGCTTTTTAAAGCAGTGGGCGGTAAATCACAAGCGAACCCTCTCGCTGAATGCATATGATACTCTGAAAATAGCCAGAAAATGTCTGCCTGCTGAGCAGTCGAAGAAGCTGGAGGATTTGTGTGAGTATTTTGGTGTGAGCAGGGAAAATGCCCACAGGGCGCTCGATGATGCGATAGAGACAAAGCAGATATTTGAAAAGTTGCTTGCACTGATGGATGAAAAGGGTGAGCCGGTGGAGTCAAAGCCGCTTGTATACAAGGCAAAAAAACAGACACCTGCCACAGCACATCAGGTCAGACAGCTAAAGGAGCTGATGGCTGAGTATGGGATAGCAGATGTCATATCGTGGGACAACCTGACCAGAAGTCGGGCCTCAAGGCTGTACGATGAATATCGTAGCAGATATATTTAATTACCGGCCGGGGCGGTATCAGCCTGTAGGCTCTCAAGCATAGAAACGATTCCATCCCTTGAAAGAGAATTGAGCTGTTTTGCTTTCTCGATAAGCTCTGCAAGCCGGTCGGTTTTTGACATGCTGATGAAGGCGTTGGCTAACAGACTGTATACGTTCTTTGAATCGGCACCCTGCTCCACTGCAAGCTCAAGCAGTTCATTGCCTAGCGATTCATAGCCTGCCTCCTTAAGCCTATTGTAATAGTCCGGCAGCATTGAAACAAATTTCGTGAAATTATCATCATATTCAGACAGCTTTTTAAAATTGAGAATGCCATATTTAAGCTTTAAATCAGTGTTTGTCATTCCGGTGAGATTGACAAGGGTTTTATCCCTTAAATCATTTATTTTATCATTATTTAATGGAAAAAACTTTTCCGGTATGGTAATATAACACAGGTCAGTGGTATCTCCGCGGAGGGTTGAGTTGGCTTTGCGCTCCTTTTCCCAGAACTCCTCGGTGACCTTTGCCTGGGCAGAATCAGCTCTCTTTATGGCAAAAGTAATCACTGCAATAAATAAAATGAACAAAATTAGACAAATTGGAATCATATGTTGGAAAATCCTTTCTCATATATGAAAATAGTATAACTCATTTTTGAACAGAGGTGAATAGTATGTACGATTTTAATAAAAAAAGAAATCAGAAGGTGGTTGCTATAGTGATAATAGTGGTTATAGCAGCGATGCTTGTGACAACATTTGTGTCAAGTCTTGTATAGCTTTTCTTGAAATATGGAAAAAATATGATAATATGATTAAAGGGTCAAAAGGTATCATCGATGCATGCTTGCATGCAATTCGATGTATACCTTAGTGACCCGCACTACACCGA
>ENA-OZST01000197-OZST01000197.1-human-gut-metagenome-genome-assembly--contig:-NODE-197-length-21406-cov-5.491499_pt1 | contig 21406 bp, 20 predicted proteins | sample MGYA00244127_ERZ653976 | MGnify/ENA primary metagenome ERZ653976 (study PRJEB26926, sample SAMN06164877) | human gut metagenome | biome: ENVO:00009003; feature: ENVO:2100002; material: ENVO:00002003...
CGAGATTTCTGCCTGTCTCGTGGGCTCGGAGATGTGTATAAGAGACAGTAAATACCCTCCTCTTATTTTTGGCATTTTTGGATATTCCGTTATATCCTTATATAAATATATACTCTAATGAATAAATTGTCAAGCCCATATACACTTTATAAAATGTATAGCAGAATATCTCAGGAGGTGTATCATGGGCAAGGTCTACCTGACGCTGGACGAGGTACTGACCCGGCGCAGTATGAGCCGCTACGAGCTGGCCAAGCGCACTGGAATCCGCTACCCCATCATCGACAACTACTATAAGAACAAGGTCGTCCGCTACGACAGCTACGTGCTGGAAAAGATATGCTCTGCCCTGGACTGCACCGCCGCCGACCTGATACGCTACGAAAAATAAAGCGAGGAAGCCCTGCCGGACTTCCTCGCTTTATTTTTGCCGTTTTATATCGGCGGAGATCTTTGCTTACTTCACGCAGATGGTTTCGATCTCCACCAGTGCGCCCCGGGGCAGCGCACCGACCTCCACGGCGCTGCGGGCAGGGTACTGCCCCTCAGTGAAGAACTCAGCGTAGACCGCGTTCATGGCGGCGAAGTCGCCCATGCTCTGCAGGAATACGGTGGTCTTGACCACATTGTCCATGGTCAGACCGGCGGCTTCAAGGATGGCCTTGATGTTGGTGAGTACCTGACGGGTCTGCTCGGTAATGCCGCCGGGGACGAACTCGCCGGTAGCCGGGTCAAAGGGCACCTGGCCGGACGTGACCAGGAAGCTGCCGCAGTCGATGGCCTGGGAATAGGGACCGATAGCGGCGGGGGCATTGGTGGTGGCAATGATCTTCTTCATGGTGATGACCTCCTGTAAGCTGCATGTACCCGGCGGACACCGGGCGCACTCTCTGTCTCTCTTATACCACATTCCGGCGGAAATGGCAACCGTTTCCCGCAAATCGCGCCCATCGTTATCTGTTTCATTTATCATGTTCCCCGACAAAAATCCGCCGCCATTTTGCTGTATTTTTCGGCACGATGTCTAATTTCCGCTAAAACTTTTTGCGTTTTCCCCGCAATACAGCATTCTGCACAAAAATATATTCCGAAATTATCTGTTTTGGCTACAATTCCAATTGATAGCGAGCTGGCGCATTTTGCCGCTACCACCGTCGGGTTCAGATATGTTACCCTTATGGCAAAGGGCCGTATGGTCCTGTACACTTTATTGTTACATTATAGTGCAAGGAGGACGACCCATGCTGAACAAGGATTGCGGCTTCGGTACAAAAGCCATTCACGCCGGAAACGTGAAGGACACCCAGTACGGCGCACTGACCACCCCTATTTTCCAAACCTCCACCTTCGTATTTGACAGCTGTGAGCAGGGCGGGCGCCGCTTCGCCGGTGAAGAAGCGGGCTATATCTACACCCGCCTGTCCAACCCCACCACCTCGGTGCTGGAGGCCAAGGTCGCTGCCCTGGAAAGCGGCGAGGCCTGCGTGGCCGCCGCCTCCGGCATGGGCGCCATCTCCTCCGCGCTGTGGACCGTAGCCGGCGCCGGCAAGCATATCGTGGCCGACGGCACCCTGTACGGCTGCACCTTCGCCCTTCTGAACCACGGCATGACCCGCTACGGCGTGGAGGTCAGCTTTGTGGACACCTCCGACCTGGATGCCGTGCGCAAGGCGCTGAAGCCCAACACCTGCGCGGTGTATCTGGAGACGCCCGCCAACCCCAACCTGAAGATCGCGGACATCTCTGCCGTGGCGGCACTGGCCCACGGCTACAACAAGGATATCAAGGTCATCTGCGACAACACCTTCGCCTCCCCGTACCTCCAGCGGCCGCTGGAGCTGGGCGCAGACGTGGTGGTGCACTCCGCCACCAAGTACCTGAACGGCCACGGCGACGTGATCGCGGGCTTTGTGGTGGGCTCCGCCGAATTCTGCAATGAGGTACGTATGTTCGGCCTGAAGGATATGACCGGCGCAGTGATGGATCCTTTCTGCGCCTTCCTGATCCTCCGCGGCCTGAAGACCCTGGAGATCCGTATGCAGAAGCACTGCGCCAACGCCAAGGCCGTGGCGGAGTTCCTGTATGACCACCCCGCCGTGGAGAAGGTCTACTATCCCGGCCTGATCGACCATCCCGGCCATGACATCGCCCGCCGCCAGATGCGCGACTTCGGCGGTATGCTGTCCTTCGAGGTCAAGGGCGGCCGTGCCGCCGGCGTGAAGCTGGTGAACGCCCTGCACCTGGTGACGGTGGCTGTGTCTCTGGGCGACGCCGAGACGCTGATCGAGCACCCCGCCTCCATGACGCACTCCACCTACACCGAGGAGGAACTGGCCGCCTCCGGCATCGCCGCCGGCCTGATCCGTCTGTCCGTGGGTCTGGAAAACGCCGAGGACCTCATCGCCGACCTGAAGCAGGCACTTGACACCCTGTAAACCTTCTCTCCGCGCGAAGAAGCAATAGGACAAAAAAGGAACGCCCTTGGGCCATTGCCCAAGGGCGTTCCTTTTTGTTTATTTCTCCGCAGGAACAGCGGCCGTCTCGGCGGGCGCTTCCGCCGCAGACACAGCTTCAGCAGGAACCGCCTCGCTGTCGATGACCACCTTGCCGTCCCGCAGACGGACATGGGCGGTATCGCCGGACTTCAGCTTACCCTCCAGCATCAACTCCGCTACAGCATCCTCCACCTGGTTCTGGATGGCCCGGCGCAGAGGACGGGCACCGTACTGGGGATCAAAGCCGTCACGGGCCAGCTCGGCCACGGCGTCATCGTCGGAGATCAGGGTGATCCCCTGCTGCGCCATGCGCTTGCCGGTAACGGTGAGCATACGGCGGGCGATCTCCACGATGTTCTCCTGGGTCAGCTGGCGGAACACGATGATCTCATCGATACGGTTCAGGAACTCGGGGCGGAAGGTGTGCTTCAGGTCGGTCATGACCGCCTCGCGGATACGGGCGAAGCGAGCCTCCTCAGTTTCCTTCCCGCCCTTGTCGTCGCCGTCAAAGCCCAGCTTGGCGGCGGCATCGGTGATGTTCCGGGCGCCCACGTTGGACGTCATGACGATGACGGTGTTCTTGAAGTCCACCCGGCGGCCCTGGGAATCGGTGACGACGCCGTCCTCCAGGATCTGCAGCAGGATATTCCACACATCCTCATGGGCCTTCTCGATCTCATCGAACAGCACCACGGAATAGGGCTTACGGCGCACCTTCTCAGTCAGCTGGCCGCCCTCCTCGTGGCCCACATAGCCAGGAGGCGAGCCGATCAGGCGGGACACCGTGTGCTTCTCCATGTACTCGGACATATCGATACGCACCATGGCGTTCTCATCGCCGAACATAGACTCCGCCAAGGTCTTGCACAGCTCGGTCTTGCCCACGCCCGTGGGGCCCAGGAACAGGAAAGAGCCGATGGGCCGCTTGGGGTCCTTCAGACCCACACGGCTGCGGCGAATAGCCTTGGCCACGGCGGTCACGGCATCGTCCTGACCCACCACACGCTGGTGGAGCTTCTCCTCCAGCTTCAGCAGGCGCATGGACTCATCCTCGGTCAGGCGGGTGACGGGAATACCGGTCCAGCCGGCCACCACCTTGGCGATGTCGTCCGCGGTGACGGTGCCCCGGTTCTGGGACAGGCTCTTGCGCCACTTGTCGCGCTCGATGTCCACCTGCTCCTGGTAGTCCTTCTCGATATCGCGCAGCTGCGCGGCCTTCTCGAAGTCCTGGGCGGCGATGGCATCGTTCTTCTCCCGGTGCAGGGCGGTGATCTTCTCCTCCAGGGCCTTCAGGTCCGGAGAGGAACTCTCGGCGGTCATGCGGACCTGCGAAGCGGCCTCGTCCATCAGGTCGATGGCCTTGTCCGGCAGGAACCGATCGCCGATATACCGCTTGGACAGCTGCACTGCGGCATCCAGCGCCTCATCGGTGATGGTCAGCTTGTGGTGCGCCTCATAGCGGTCGCGCAGGCCCTTCAGGATCTCCAGCGTGGCCTCGGGGGTGGGCTCGCCCACGGTGACGGGCTGGAAGCGGCGCTCCAGCGCGGCATCCTTCTCGATGTACTTGCGGTACTCGTTCAGGGTGGTGGCGCCGATAACGCGGATCTCGCCGCGGCTCAGGGCGGGCTTCAGAATGTTGGCGGCGTCCACGGCGCCCTCGGCGGAGCCTGCGCCCACGATGGTGTGCAGCTCGTCGATGAACAGGATGACGTTGCCGTCCTTCTTCACCTCATTCAGGGTGTTCTTGATGCGCTCCTCGAACTCGCCGCGGTACTTGGTTCCGGCCACCATGCCGCTGAGGTCCAGCGACAGGATGCGCTTGTCCAGCAGCTCCTCGGGCACATCGCCGGCGGCAATGCGCTCGGCCAGTCCCTCGGCGATGGCAGTCTTGCCTACGCCGGGCTCGCCGATGAGCACGGGGTTGTTCTTGCTGCGGCGGGACAGGATCTGGATGACCCGCTGTATCTCGGTATCGCGGCCGATAACGGGGTCCAGCTTGCCGCTGCGGGCGGCCTCGGTCAGATCGCGGGTGTACTCAGCCAGCGTCTTGTTCTTCTTGTCCGCCTCGCGGTTAGGGACGGAGGCGCCGCCGGCGGCAGCCCGGGGCATATCGTTGAGCTTCTTCAGCACAGCGCTGTACATCTTATTGGGGTCCACGCCCACGGTACGCAGGATACGCAGGCCCATGTTGCCGCCCTCACGGAGCAAGCCCATCAGCAGATGGGCGGTGCCGATGGCGCTGCTGCCCATGCGGGACGCCTCGGACACAGCCAGCTCCACCACGCTCTTGGCGCGGGGCGTCAGCCCCTGACTGGGCGCGGCGCCGGAAACGCCCTTGCCCACGCTGCGCTGCAGCACGGAGCAGACCATTTCATCGGTAACGCCGAACTCACTGAGCACGCGGTGGGCGATGCCCTCCTCCTCACGGATCAGGCCCAGCAGCAGATGCTCGGAGCCAACATAGCCGTGGCCCAGGTCCTCGGCAGCCTCCTGGCTCAAACGCAGAACTTCCTCTGCACGGGGGGTAAATTTATTCTCAGACATAAAGGAACACTTCCTTTCGATTTGTTATTTTAACATAGCGGAACGGCGTCAGGACGCCTTGCCGCCCAGAGCCTTCAGCTCATCACGCAGGCGGGCGGCGTCCTCATAACGCTCCTCCGCCACCGCGTTGTGCAGCTGCGTCTCCAGCGCATTGCGCCTACGCTCCAGCGCCAGAGACATAGCCTCGTCCTTCGGCAGCAGCTCCTCGGCGGCGCTGCTCTCCGGGCCGGCGCTCTGCGCCTGCTCCAGCACATCCACCGGCTGAGGGAACTCCGTCAGCATCCGGCTGCCAAAGCCGCCGAAAAACGGCTCCAGCATACGGAACGGACGGTCGAACCAGTCATCGTTGAACCAGCTGCTCATGCGGCCGGACATGGAACCGGCATAGCCCATGGCGCGGGCACAGTCGGGGCAGAGGTGCGTCTCGGTCACTCTGCCGTTGATATTGCTCTTATAGTAGAACGTAGCCTCGTTCTTACCGCAGCGATCACATTTCATAATCATAACCTCCTTGCTCCGTCGTCAGACGGAATGGATCAGAATTTGCTTGAATATATCGGCGCGCAGCGCGTCGCGGTTCTCCGGCGGCGCCGCCTGCAAGGCTCGTGCGCCGGTGGCGGACAGCAGCGCCTGTCCCAGCTCGTGGCTGACAGCCTCGGACTGGACCAGGTTCTGGGCGATCGCCCGTGCGCTGGCCGCGTCCAGCCTGTCGCCGATGCTGTTGATAACGTGCATCAGCAGCGTCTGGCGGTCCACCTGCACCCGCGTGATGCGAATGTAGCCGCCGCCGCCCCGCCGGGACTCCACGATGTAGCCATGCTCCGGCGAGAACCGGGTGGACATCACGTAGTTGATCTGGCTGGGCACGCAGTTGAACCGCTGCGCCAGGTCGGCTCGCTGTAGCTCCAGTGCACCGCCCGCCTGGTCTAACTCCTGCTGGATAAATCCAGCGATAATATCGGAAATACCCAAATCCTCGCCGCCTTTCGTTTGCATCTCTCGGTCAAGTTCGGCTCATTTGACTTTGCCTTTCTTTGACCTTGAGCATATATTACACCGTCCTTCCTACTTTGTCAATAGGGTAATTTGACTTTCTTTGACTTTAATTGTAAACATTTTGTGAACAGCCAAATGCATCTCTCTGCGGCAATTTTGCCGTTTGCAACCTGAAGTTGCTATACAAACGAAGCTACATCGGTTATAATAGCACCAACAGGCATATCAACAGAGAAAGGAACCGTCTATGAAGAATACAAATTGGAACGACCCCAACTTTCAGGGCTTCGGCCGCCAGCCCCGCCCGAAAAAGGAACGCAAAGCCGTGGGCACGCCCCTGGGCCGCACGCTGCTGAACATCGCCGTCACATTGGTGTTCGCCGCGGTGTATTTCTATATCGTTCTGCCGCCTATCAGTCTCAAGAGCGAGGATTTCTACGTCTTTGTACTGCTGGTGTGCGCCGTGTACGGTGGCTGTGCCATACTGACCTCCGGTTTTCAGGGCACCGGTGCCAAGGGCTACTTCACCTTTTTGAAAAAGCAGTGCACCGTGCCCCTTATCGCGGCCGCCGCGCTGATCGCCACGGCGCTGGTGGGCGCGGTGATCGGCTGGCAGCTGTTCCGTGCCGGGGACTACCGCGACCTGCTGACCGTTACCGACGGCGACTTTGCCGCGGAGGTGGAGGAGATCAGCTATGACCAGATCCCCATGCTGGATGCCAACTCCGCCACAAAGCTGGGCAACCGCAAATTGGGTGAGCTGGCGGACATGGTCTCCCAGTTCGAGGTGGCCGACGACTATACCCAGATCAACTACCAGGGCCGCCCTGTCCGCGTCACGCCCCTGCGCTACGGCGATATCATCAAGTGGCTGAACAACCGTGCCGACGGCCTGCCCGCCTATCTGCTTATCGACATGGTGACTCAGAACGTGGAGGTCATCCGTCTGGACGAGGGCATCCACTACACCACCGCCGAGCACTTCAGCCGCAATCTGTACCGCCATCTGCGCTTCCACTACCCCACCTATATGTTCGACGAACCGGCCTTCGAGATCGACGAGAACGGCGACCCGTGGTGGGTCTGCCCCCGTGTCAGCCACACCATCGGCCTGTTCGGCGGCCGTGATATCATCGGTGCCGTGCTGGTGAACGCCGTCACCGGCGAGAGCGCCTACTACAAGACCGGCGACGTGCCCAACTGGGTGGATCACGTCTACACCGCCGAGCTGATCATGCAGCAGTACGACTACCACGGCGCGTATGTCAACGGCTTTATCAACTCCCTGTTCGGCCAGCGGGACGTGACCGTCACCACCGAGGGCTATAACTACATCGCCATCGGTGACGATGTGTATATGTACACCGGTGTCACCTCCGTGGTGTCCGACGAGTCCAACATTGGCTTCATTCTCTCCAACCAGCGCACGAAGGAAACGCGGTTCTATCTGGTGGCCGGCGCCAAGGAGTACTCCGCTATGGATAGCGCCCAGGGTCAGGTCCAGCAGATGAAGTACACGGCCACCTTCCCCCTGCTGCTGAATATCTCCGACCAGCCCACCTACTTCATGGCGCTGAAGGACGCCGCCGAGCTGGTGAAGATGTACGCCATGGTCAACGTCAGCCAGTACCAGATCGTGGCCACCGGCGACACGGTGGCCCAGTGTGAGGCCAACTACCGCCGCATCCTGGCGGAGAAGGGTCTGGTATCCGCCGATGACGCCGATCTGCCCCTGACGGGCCAGAACGAAGTCACCGGTGTGCTGGAGGATATCCGCTCCGCCGTGGTGGACGGCAATACCCTCTACTACCTGCACCTGACCGGTGACGAGCACTACTACGTCATCTCCGCCGCCGACCAGCCAGAGGTGGTCATCTACAACACCGGCGACCGTGTCACCATCCGCTTCGCCGACGGCGAGGGCACCATCCTCACCGCCGACAGCGTCACCCGCACCGCCGCGCAGACCGCTCCCGCACTCGGTACAGATACAGAAAGAGAACCAGCCGCATAACGTCAAAACAAAAAAAGAAAGCCCATATGGGCTTTCTTTTTTTGCTCTTTTTTCATCACTTGATCTCCACGACCTCGTAACCGGCGTCGGTGACAGCCTTCTTCAGCGCCTCGTCACTGGCGTTGCCGGTGACGACGGCGGTCCCGGACGCCAGATCCACGTCCGCCTGTACGCCCAAGGCGGTCAGCGCCTTCTCCACGTGGGAGACGCAGTGGGCACACATCATGCCCTTGATAGTGATGGTCTTTTTCATAGCGGTATCCTCCTTACTGCTTTCGTTATTATTTATATTTTGCACCGGCTGCGGCTCTTTTGCAGTCGGCGTTCCCTCCCGTCTGCGGCCCATCCAGCCCCGCAGACGCAGGGCGTTGCTGACCACGCACACGCTGCTCAGGCTCATGGCCGCGGCGGCGATCATGGGGTTCAGGGTGATCCCAAAGGCCGGATACAGCACACCCGCCGCCACCGGGATGCCCACAGAATTATAGAAAAACGCCCAAAACAGGTTCTGACGGATGTTCCGCAGGGTAGCCCGGGACAGGGCCGCCGCGTCGGCGATATCCATAAGGCTGCTCTTCATCAGCACGATGTCCGCCGACTCGATGGCCACATCCGTGCCCGCGCCGATGGCCAGGCCCACATCCGCCGTCACCAGCGCCGGGGCGTCGTTGATGCCGTCGCCCACCATGGCTACCTTCTTGCCCTCGGCCTGCAATTCCTGCACCACCCGGGCCTTATCCTGTGGCAGCACCTGGGCGATGACCCGGCTGACGCCCACCTGCCGGGCAATGGCGTCCGCCGTGCGCTGGTTGTCGCCGGTGAGCAGCACCACGTCGCAGCCCATCTCCCGCAGGGCGGCGATGGCGGCGGCGCTGTCCGCCTTGACCACGTCCGCCACAGCGATGACCCCCAGCAGCGATGTACCTGCGGCGATGAACAGCGGCGTTTTACCGTCCTCCGCCAGTCTGGCCGCGCCGGACTTCATCTCCTCGCTGACGGCCACTGCGGATGCCTCCATAAAGGCCTCATTGCCCGCCAGCAGCAATGTACCTTCCGCCCGGGCGGTGACGCCTCCGCCGGCCACGGCGGCAAACCCGGACACCGGCCGCAGGACCAAACCGCGCTTTTCCGCCTCGGCCACAATGGCCCCGGCCAGCGGGTGCTCGGAAGGCTTTTCCAGCGACGCGGCGGCGGACAGCAGCGTATCCTCGGTCATGCCGCCGGCGCACAGCAGATCCGTCACCCGGGGCTTACCCTCGGTGACGGTACCGGTCTTGTCCAGCACCACCGTATCCACCCGGCCCATCAGTTCCAGGCTGGCAGCGGACTTTACCAGAATACCCTGCTCCGCCGCCTTGCCCGTAGCCACAGTGATGGCCACCGGCGTGGCCAGGCCCAGAGCGCAGGGGCAGGAGATCACCAACACGGCGATGGCGATGGACAGGCAGAAGCGCACACCCATGCCGCCCACTGCAGCCCACAGGATAGCCGCCAGCAGCGCGATGGAAATGACCACCGGCACGAACACGGCACTGATCTTATCCGCCAGACGGCTGATAGGCGCCTTGCCGCTGGCGGCCTGCTCCATCAGCTGAATGATCTGGGACAGAGTGGTATCCGCACCTACCCGGTCCGCCGTCAGCTCCAGATAGCCGCCGGTGAGGATGGTGGCGGAGACCGCCTTGCCGCCCACAGTCTTCTCCACCGGCATACTCTCGCCGGTAAGGGCGGACTCGTCCACGGTGCCGCTGCCCGCCGTCACGGTGCCGTCCACGGGGATACGCCCCCCCTGCCGGACGATGACCGTCTCGCCGGCCTTGATGTCCTCGGTGGGGACGGTGACCTCCTTGCCGTCCCGGCGCACCGCGGCGGACTCCGGCGCCAGCGCCAGCAGGGCGGTGATGGCTCCGGTCGTCTTACCCTTGGAGCGCTCCTCCAGGTACTTACCTACCGTCACCAGTGCCAATATCATGCCCGCCGACTCGAAGTACAGGTCCGGCATACCCGTGACCTTTCCCGCCGCCAGCAGACCCATCTCGATCAGGCTGTACACCAGCCCCGCCGCCGCGCCCAGCGCCACCAGCGAGTCCATATTGGGCGCGCCCTTGAACAGCCGGGAGAAGCCCACGGTGAAATAACTGCGGTTCAAAATCAGTATGGGCACCGTCAGCGCCAGCAGCACAAAGGCCGACAGCAGGGGCCGCGTGTGCATGAACATGGGCACCGGCAGCCCCATCATGTGCCCCATGCTCAGGTAAAACAGCGGCACCAGACACACCACCGACCACAGCAGCCGGCGGCCCATGGCCTTTACCGCCGCGTCCTGCTCCGCGTGCAGGTCCCGCCGGGCCTCGCTCTCCGGCGCCGCGCCGTAGCCCGCCGCCGTCACGGCGACCACAATGGCGGCGGGATCCACATTCTCGTCCCTGTCGCACACCAGGGAGCCCAGCATCAGATTTACCGACGCGCTGTGTACGCCGGGCACCGAAGCCGCGGCTCTTTCCACATGGGCGGCGCAGGCGGCGCAGGTCATGCCGGTGATGACGAATTTCTCTGTCATACTGCCATCTCCTTATTTCATCAGCTTTTGCAGCGTGGTCACCAGCTCGTCGATGACCTCGTCGTCCCCCTGTCGGATACCATCCGCCACGCAGGTGCGGATGTGGGTAGCCAGCAGCTCTTTACTAAAGCTGTTCAGTGCCGCGCCCACGGCGGATACCTGTATCAGAATGTCGGGACAGTAGGCGTCCTTCTGCAGCATCTCCTGCAGGCCCCGCACCTGCCCTTCAATGCGGCACAGGCGGTTCAGGAGTTTTTTCTGCTCCTCTGGCGTGCGGTGCTTGGTCTTTCCCTGGCAGCAGCAACAAGTATTTTCCACAGTCGTATACCTCCTGGGGGTATTTTTGATCACGGTCGTATTATATACCCCCACCGGGTATTTGTCAACGCTTTTCTTTGGGCCGCACCAGCAGTGCCGCCAACAGGGAAAGCACCACCGCCGCGGCAATACCTCCGGAGGTGGCAGTCAACCCGCCGGTGAGCACACCCAGCAGGCCGTCCTCCGCCACCGCTTTGGCCACGCCCTTCGCCAGGGAGTAGCCAAAGCCCGTCAGGGGCACGGTGGCCCCGGCGCCGCCCCAGTCCACGATATACTGATACACACCCACAGCCTGCAGCAGCACACCTGTCACCACATAGCCCGTCAGAATACGGGCCGGGGTCAGGCTTGTCTTGTCCAGAATGATCTGGCCCACGGCGCACAGCAGCCCGCCGCAGAGAAAGGCATTGAGATACTCCATCACGCATCCTCCTTCGTCCGGTCCAGCACCACCGCGTGGCAGATGCCCGGTATGCTCTCCCCTTGAAATGAACTGGTGGGGCTCAGCAGCGCCCCGGTGGGGGCGAACAGCACCCGCCGCCACCGGCCCCGGCGCATCTCCGGCAGCAGATAGCCGCAGAGCACCGCCGCAGAGCAGCCGCATCCGCTGCCGCCGGCGTGCATATCCTGTCTCTTCCGGTCATAGAGCACCAGTCCGCAGTCGGTGTAATTCTCCAGCGCCACGCCTTCCCGGGCGAACAGCTCCAGCACGATGCGGCTGCCGACATCGCCCAGGTCGCCGGTGAGGATCAGGTCATAGTCCCCGGGTACGGTGCCGGTGTCCCGGAACACTGCCTGCAGGGTGTCGAAGGCCGCCGGTGCCATGGCCGCGCCCATGTTGGTCATGTCCGTCACACCCAGATCCACGATGCGTCCCCGGGTCACATGGGTGATATACGGTCCCTCCGCCTGGGCCCCCAGAATGCAGCACCCCGCCGCCGTGGCCGTCCACTGGGCAGTAGGAGAACGCTGGCTGCCGTAGGGCAGAGGCATCCGATACTGCCTCTCCGCCGTGCAGAAGTGGGAGGAGGTCTGCGCCGCCGCCATACGGACCGCGCCGGAGGCAACGGCCATAGCGGCCAGCGACAGTGTCTCCCCCATAGTAGAGCAGGCCCCATATACCCCATAGAAGGGAATATTGAAATCCCGCAGGGCAAACGTGGCCCCAATGTTCTGGTTCAGCAGATCCCCGGCGAAGGCGCAGTCCACGTCCTCCGCCGCCAACCCGCCCTTTTGCAGGGCCAGACGCAGGGCATCCGCCTGCATCTGTGCCTCGCCCTGTTCCCAGGTCTTTTTCCCACAGAAGGCGTCCGTCCCCACAGCGTCGAAGCAGCCGCCCAGCGGCCCCTCGCCCTCCAGCTTTCCCGCCACCGCCGCAAAGCTGACCACTCCCGGCGGCTGCAAAAACCGGCAGGTCTGCCGGCTCAAGCGTTTTACGTCCATGATACGCACCTCGCAAACATAGCATTGGCCGTAGTGTGCACCATTTACGGGAAAATATGAAAGCGCCGTCCCTCGGGACGGCGCTTTCACAGATCTTCAAAACACCAGCTGTACCAGCAGCATATAGCAGGCGGTGCCCGCCAGGATGGACAGCAGCGTGTTCCGCCGCCACAGGTGCAGCCCGGCTGTCACCGCCACGGCGATGGCCTCCGGAATGCCGTGGCTGCCGCCCAGAAGGTCGGTGCTGCGCAGGCTGTACACCACCAGCAGGCCCATCATGGCCGGCGGCAGCAGCCTGCCCAGGTCCTCCACCACCTTCGGCAGCTTCTTGTCTCCAGAGAACAGCAGAAACGGCGTCCATCGGGTGATCTGGGTGGCCAGCGCCACCATCGCCACGATGATCAGGGAATGTATCGTGTCTAGGCGCATAGCTTCCTCCTTCCCAGCAGCAGGACCGCCAGGGTCAGCACCATGGCCGGGATGACCATGTTGTCCGCGCCGAAAACGGCCAGACCCGCCACAGCGCACACCAGACCGGCAGCGCCGGGGGCACGGTTCTCTTTCTTGACAATCTGCTCGATGAACAGCACCACGAACAGCGCCGTCAGGGCAAAGTCGATGCCGGTGATGTCAAAGGTGATCAGCCCGCCCAGCAGGCCGCCCAGCATAGAGAACACCACCCAGTACAGCCAGGTCAGGAAGCTCATGGCAAAGTAGAACAGCGTGGGGTCCGTATCCTCCGGCGGCTCCACCGAGGAGGAGAGGGAAAAGTTCTCGTCACTGAGGGTATAGATCATAAAATACCGCAGCCTGCCCAGTCCCCGGTACTTGGGCAGCAGCGCCAGTGAGAAAAACAGGTGCCGGGCGTTGACCATCAGGCTCAGCACAAAGGCCTGCAGGGGATCAAAAGCCGTGGTCAGCAGTGTGATCGCCACATACTGCATACTGCCACAGAAGGCAAAGGCACTGACAAAGCCCGCCCACAGAAAGCCGTAACCCTTGGAGGCCATCAGCACGCCGTAGGCCATGCCTACGGCCAGATAGCCGGTCATAATGGGGATGGTGTGGGGAAACGCCGCCTTCACCGCCGCGGCAAAGCTCCTGTTCTGCACGGTATCACATCCTTTGAAGCGTGGGATAATGGCGCCATTATAATGTAAAACTCTTTTTCCCGCAATACTGGAAAACAGCGAATAAATGGTATATAATACAGGAACTTGTTGTGACTTTTGGTTGACAAAGGAGCGTATGTCATGGAAGAAATGCGTAGCTTTGGATATATCTGTCCGGCCTGCGGCAAGGCCGTGCTGCACAGCCGCAGCGTTTTCGCCCTGAACGCCGCCGCGGCGCGGATGGAATGCGAATGCGGCAAAGAAGCTCTGACCGCTGAGACGGACGGCCTGCGCTTCCGGCTGAACGTGCCCTGCGGCGTGTGCGGTGGGCACCACCAGGCGGAGTGCGACGCCGGCGCGGTGCTGCACGGCCGGGGCATCGGCCTGGCCTGCCCGGTAAAACAGGAGCTGTGCTGCTACATCGGTGAGGAGACCCAGGTGCGAAAGGCCATGGAGGGTCTGGCCCTGCGGGTGGCCAAGGAAAAAGCGTCCCCCGATGAAGCCTTCACCGACAACGTCATCATGTATGAGGTGCTGTCCGAGCTGAAGGACATCGCCGCCCGGGGCGGTATCGCCTGCGCCTGCGGCAGCCGCGAATACACCATGCAGGTGCGCCGCGGCGCGGTGGACCTGACCTGTGCCAAATGCGGGGGACGCCTGCGCCTTCCCGCCGCCACCGACAGCGACCTGGATGATCTGTGCTGCCGCATGACGCTGACCATCCCGGGGAGGTAACATGGGCGCTGTCTTCTGTTTTCTGCTGTTTCTGGCCGCAGTGGGTCTCTGCATCCTTTTGGGCCAGTCCCTGATCCTTGCGATATGGGTGGGCATAGCAGCCTTCGCCGCCCTGGGCCTGCGCCGCGGGATGACCGTGCGGGCCATGTGGGACGCCGCCTGGGAGCAGGGCCGCAAAATGTGCTGCGTGATCGTGATCTACATGCTCATCGGCGCCATCACCGCCCTGTGGCGCAGCGCCGGGACCATCGCCTTCTTCATCTATCACGGGCTGCGCATCATCACGCCGCAGCTGTTCCTGCTGGTGACGTTCCTGCTGACCAGCTTCATCTCCTACGCGCTGGGCACGTCCTTCGGCGTGGTGGGCACCCTGGGCGTGATCCTGATGGCCCTGGCCCGCTCCGGCGGCGTCAGCGTGGCCATCACGGCGGGGACCATCGTGGCCGGCGCCTACTTCGGCGACCGCTGCTCGCCGGCCTCCTCCAGCGCCACGCTGGTGGCCGCCGCCACCGATACCAAGCTCTATGACAACCTGCACATGATGCACCGCACCGGCTGGCTGCCCTATCTGGTCAGCCTCGCGGCCTACGCCGCCCTGTCCGTAACGCACCCGCTGGCCATGGTGGACAGCGGTGTGCTGGACCAGCTGTCCGGCACCTTCAGCCTCAGCTGGTGGACGGCCATCCCGGCGCTGCTGATCCTGATCCTGCCGCTGTGCAAGGTCCCCATCCGACCCACCATGGCCGTCAGTGCGCTGACGGCGCTGCTGGTGACGGTGTTCGCCCAGGGCCGCGCTCTGCTGCCCACCCTGCGGGATGCGGTGCTGGGCTACCTCCCCGCCCCCGGCGCGCTGCACGACGTGCTCTCCGGCGGCGGCATGATGTCCATGGTCTCGGCCACCATCATGGCCGTCAGCGCCGGGCTGTACGCCGGGCTGCTGGGCGGCATGGGCGTGCTGAACGGCGCGGCGCATCTGGCCCAGCGCCTGGCCCGGAGGGCCGGGCGGTTCCCCGCCTGCGCGGCGATCTCCGTGGTGTGCAGCATGGTGTTCTGCAACCAGTCCACCTGCGCGGTGGTGTGCAACCAGCTGCTGGAGGACGACTACACCAAGCGCGGCCACGGCAGGGGCGAGATGGCCCTTGACATCGAGAACTCCGGCATCGTCCTCGCGCCGCTGATCCCCTGGAACATCTCCGTGTCCATCCCGCTGGCCATGCTGGGCGCGGACATGTCCGCCATCCCCTACGAGATACTGCTGTACGCCATCCCTCTGTGCTATTGGCTGACAAAGCGCCGGGTCTACCCGCCGAAAGGAGACGACTGCTATGATACGATTGCTGAGCCGCTGGTTCATTCCTGACCGGGACAACGTGTCCTCCCCCGCCGTCCGCCTCGCCTACGGCACCCTGTGCGGCGCTGTGGGCATCGCACTGAATATTCTGCTGTTCATCGGCAAATTCTTCGCCGGACAGCTGTCCGGTTCCATCGCCGTCACGGCGGACGCCTTCAACAACCTGTCCGACGCCGGCTCCTCGGCGGTGACGCTGCTGGGCTTCCGTCTGGCGGGCAAAAAGCCGGACACCGACCACCCCTTTGGCCACGGCCGCATCGAGTACATATCCGGCCTGATCGTAGCGGGCCTGATCCTGCTGATGGGCGTGGAGCTGGCCAAGTCCTCCTTTGACAAGATCCTCCATCCGGAGGCCGTCACCTTTTCCCTGATGGCTATCGCCATCATGGCCGTCTCCGTGTGCGTGAAGGTCTATATGTGGCTGTACAACCGGGCCGTCGGCCGGAAGATCAAGTCCGCCGCCATGGAGGCCACCGCCACGGACAGCCTTTCCGACACCGTCTCCACCCTGGCGGTGCTCCTTGCCATGCTCATCGGCAAATGGACCGGTCTGGCGGTGGACGGCTATGTGGGCCTGGTGGTGGCGCTGTTCATCCTGTTCTCCGCCTACAAGGCCGCAAAAGAGACCCTGTCCCCCCTGCTGGGGCAGGCGCCCGACCCGGCGCTGGTGCAGCAGATACGGGATATCGTCCTCTCCAACGACACAGTGCTGGGCGTACACGATCTGGTGGTCCACGACTACGGCCCCGGCCGTCTGATGATCACCCTCCACGCGGAGGTCCCCGCCCACGGGGACATCATGGCCATGCACGATGTGATCGACAATATTGAAAAGGAACTGATGGAGAAGCTCCACTGCCACGCCGTCATCCACATGGACCCCATCGTCACCGACGGCTCCGTCACCGCACTGAAGGAACAGGTGGCCGCGCTGGTGAAGCAGGTGGATCCCGGTCTGACCATCCACGACTTCCGCGTGGTCCGGGGCACCACACACGATAACCTGATCTTCGACGCGGTGCTGCCCTTCTCCAGCAGCAAGACCCCGGCCCAGGCAGCGCAGGAGATACGCGCTCTGGTCCGCGCCATGGACGGCAATTACTACGCCGTGGTCACGGTGGAGCACAGCTACACGGACTAAGGGCAACACCGCACAGTGAAAGCCGCGGTGCTGCCCGAAAAAAACCGTGCGCCTGCGGCGCACGGATGAGAGCCCTTATTCCTATTCCCACGTCTGCCATATCTCCGGGCAATAGCCCACGGTGGCCTGCTTCCCGTTGCGGACAATGGGTGCGGCGAACAGCTCCGGGTATTCCAGCAGCTTTTCCTCCGCCGCCTGAGGCGTGATATAGGCCATGTACAGCGCCTCATACGCCCGGCAGTCCTTGTCCACCAGCGCGTCGAAGCTGCCCACGGCCGCCCGGATGGAACGGTACTCCCCCGGCGATACGCCCTTGCTCACAAGGTCGATGTACTGGTACTTGATGCGGCGCTCCTTGAACCAGCGCTCCGCCTTTTTCGTGTCGAAGGACTTGCTTTTTCCGAAGATCTGAATATTCATAGCGTATGCTCCTTACAAAAGAAATGGAGGGACAGTATGGACGACACCATCCGCAGACTGAAAGAACTGACAGACGCCAGTGACAACATCGTGTTTTTCGGCGGCGCCGGCGTGTCCACCGAATCCGGCATCCCGGACTTCCGCAGTGTGGACGGCCTGTATCACCAGAAATTCAAATACCCGCCGGAAACCATGCTCAGCCACACATTTTACGAGACGCACACCGAGGAATTCTACGACTTCTACCGGGCCAAAATGCTGGCCCTGGACGCCCAGCCCAACGCCGCCCACCGCAAGCTGGCGGAATGGGAGCGGCAGGGGAAGCTGAAGGCCGTCATCACCCAGAACATCGACGGCCTGCACCAGAAGGCCGGCAGCCAGGAGGTCCTTGAGCTCCACGGCAGCGTGCTGCGGAACCACTGTACCCGCTGCGGGAAATTCTACGGTGTGGAGCGCATCGCGGAGAGCCGCGGCATTCCCCGCTGCACCTGCGGCGGCATCATTAAGCCGGACGTGGTGCTGTATGAGGAGTCCCTGGATGAGGACGTGATGGCCCGCGCCATCCACTATATCCGGCAGGCAGACGTGCTCATCATCGGCGGCACGTCGCTGGTGGTCTATCCCGCCGCCGGGCTGATACAGTACTACCGCGGCCATAAGCTGGCGGTCATCAACAAGGGCGGGGCCGGCAGCGGTCTTGGCGCCGCCGTCACCATCGACGGCCCTATCGGCCAGGTCATGGCCCAATTATAACACGCAGCGCCCCGACACGCAAGCCGGGGCGCTGCGTGCTATTGCGAACGCCGTGCCGATGTGCTATACTATATGTTCAAAAAACACCAAGCGAGGCATAGCATGACCACGAAAGATTATCAGACCCGCAGCCCCCTGCGGATATTCCTCTCCTACTTCAAACCCCACCGGCGGCTCTTCGCCCTGGACCTGTCCTGCGCGTTCCTCATCGCCTGCATCGACCTGGCGTTCCCGCTGGTGTCCCGCGCCGCCATGTATACCTGGCTGCCCCAGCGGCAGTTCCGGGTATTCTTCATCGTCATGGCGGTGGTGGTGGCCGCCTATGTGCTGCGCTCGGCGCTGTACTTCGTGGTGGCCTACTGGGGCCACACCTTCGGCATCCGCGTGGAGGCGGATATCCGCCGCGATCTGTACCGCCACATTCAGGAGCTGGGCTTCGACTTCTACGACCGCAACCGCACCGGCCAGCTGATGAGCCGCCTGACCAGTGACCTGTTTGAACTGACGGAGCTGGCCCACCACGGGCCGGAGGATCTGTTCATCTCCCTGGTGACCATCGTGGGCGCGCTGGCGGTGATGTTCACCCTGCGCTGGGAGCTGGCGCTGGTACTGCTGGTGCTGCTGCCTGTCCTGCTGACCATGGCCCTGCGCCGCCGCCGGCAGATGAGCGCCGCCTCCCGGGCTGCCAAGGTCAAGACCGGCACCATCAACGCCGCCATCGAGTCCGGCCTGTCCGGCGTGCGGACCACCAAGGCCTTTGCCAACGAAGAAGCCCAGCAGCAGCGGTTCGACGAGGCCAACGAGGTGTTCAAGACCGCCAAGCGTGGCTTTCACAAGGAGATGGGCCGCTTCAACGCGGTGATGGAGTTCTGCACCGGCATATTGCCGGTGGCGGTGATCGCCGTGGGCGGCTGGCTCATCATGGGGGAGAAAATGGACTATGTGGATCTGATCACCTTCTCCCTATACGTCACCGCCTTCGTCAGTCCCATCCGCAAGCTGGCCAACTTCGCCGAGATGTTCTCCAACGGCTTCGCGGGCCTGCACCGCTTCATTGAGCTGATGGCCACCGAGCCGTCCATCCAGGACGCCCCCGACGCGCAGCCCCTCGAACATGTACAGGGCCGCGTGGACGTGAACGATGTCTCCTTCGCCTACGGCGAAAAGGCCGAGGTGCTGCACAACGTGACGCTGCACATCCCCGCCGGCGAGACGGTGGCCCTGGTGGGGCCCTCCGGCGGCGGCAAGACCACCCTGTGCCAGCTGCTGCCCCGGTTCTACGATGTGGACAGCGGCAGCATCACCGTCGACGGCCGCGATGTCCGCGCCGTTACCCAGCGCTCCCTGCGCCGGGCCATTGGCATCGTGCAGCAGGACGTGTTCCTGTTTGCCGACACCATCCGCGAAAATATCCGCTATGGCCGCCCTGACGCCACCGATGCCGAGGTAGAGCAGGCAGCGCGGCAGGCGGAGATCTACGACGATATCTGCGCCATGCCAGACGGGTTCGACACCTATGTGGGTGAGCGGGGCGCGCTGCTCTCCGGCGGGCAGAAGCAGCGGGTGGCCATCGCCCGGGTGTTTCTGAAGGCCCCGCCCATTCTGATACTGGATGAGGCCACCTCCGCGCTGGACAGCGTGACGGAAGCCCGCATCCAGGGCGCCTTTGACCGTTTGGCCCGAGGCCGCACGACACTGATCATCGCCCACCGGCTGTCCACCATTCGTTCGGCCGACCGGATACTGGTGATACAGGACGGTGTCGTCGCCGAACAGGGCTCCCATCAGGAACTCCTGGCGAAGAACGGCGTGTACGCCACACTGTACCACACGCAGAATTTGGGAGAATAACATGGACAGACGTGAACTGCTGGACAGAGCCGCCCACAGCCCGGAGGAACGGCTGCTGCTGAGCCGCGTGTGGGATAAGTGTGAGCAGTGCCGCACGCGGAACATTCCCACGGCCACAGGCTTTCTCTCCCCTGCGGAGCAGGCTGCAGCGCAGGGCTTTCTGGTGCTGCTGGGCGTGCGGGAGTCCGGCATTTTCTGGGGCGGCTATGACGGCGCGGAGCGCCGGCGGCTGGTGTTCCTGCCGGACTGGCTGGAGACGCCTGACGACCAGGTCGCGGCGGTGCGGGCCGCGTGCCGCAGCGGCGGCGACCTGACCCACCGGGATTTTTTGGGCAGTTTGATGGCTCTGGGATTGACCCGGGAGAAGATAGGCGATATACTTGTGGAAAAGGGCGGCTGTCAGGTGCTGCTGGACCCGTCCATGACGGATTTCCTGCTGCAGAACTGGGACAGCGCCGGCCGGGAGAAGCTCACCGTAACACCGCTGCCGCTTTCGGCGCTGGCGCCGCCGCAGGCGGCGGTGAAGGAAATAAAGGACACGGTGTCATCCCTGCGGCTGGACAACGTGCTGGCGGCGGGATTTTCCCTCAGCCGGGGCCGGGCGGCGGAGGCCGTGGAAAAGGGGTCCGTACAGGTGAACTACGTCACCTGTGTGAAGCCGGACAAGCCCGTGTCGGCGGGGGATACCATCACCTGCCGCGGTCTGGGAAAATGCGTATTGGACAGCGTGGGCGCTCCCACGAAAAAGGGCCGCCTGCCGGTGGCCATACGGCGATACATATAAGGGAGAAACAGCTATGGACGAAAAGAAGATAGCACGCATCAACGAGCTGGCCCGCAAGGCCAAGGCCGAGGGGCTGACAGACGCGGAGATCGAGGAGCGCGCTGCACTGCGGCAGGAGTACCTGAACGCGGTAATGGCCAATGCCCGCAGCGTGCTGGAGAATACCTATATCGTGGACGAAAAGGGCAACAAGCGAAAGCTGCGGGGAAAGGGAGAAGGGGAAGCATGAGCTACGAATACGACGAGAACAACGGTCTTCAGCCGAAGCCGCCGAAAAAGAGCAATAACGACCTGGGTTCGTGGATATTCATCGCGGTGATGTTTGCCGTGGCCTGGCCTGTGGGCCTGATCCTGCTGCTGAGCAAGCTCAGCGAGGGCGGCGGCAGGAAAATGCGCCAGCAGGCGCGGGATGCGTGGCAGCGGACAGCGGCGGGCAGCGCCGAGGCGAAGCCTGCGCAGGCGCGCGCCTCCGCGGCGAAGAACACTGTCCGCAAGGTCACAGAGACGCCGAACTACTCCGACAAGGGCGCCAAAACCATGAAGATCATCGGCGCGGTGGTGGGTATTCTGGGCGTGTTTTTCCTGGTGCAGCAGGTGGACTACTTTGAACTGCGCTACGCCATCAAATGGCATGAATGGATGGACCTGCTGCGGCAGCTGTTCTATCCCCTGGGCATGATGGCCGGCGGCGCGTCCCTGCTGCTGGGCAGCGGCGCCATGAAGCGCCGCCAGCGGCGCTTTGCCACCTACCTCCGCACCGTCGGGCAGAAGCAGGCCGTGCCCCTGGACTATCTGGCCCGGGCCGCCGACGTGTCCCGCCGCCGGGTGGAGAAGGACGTGAACCTGATGCTGGAAAAGGGCCTCTGGGGTGACGAGGCCTATATCGACA
>ENA-OZST01000240-OZST01000240.1-human-gut-metagenome-genome-assembly--contig:-NODE-240-length-18940-cov-4.970241_pt1 | contig 18940 bp, 20 predicted proteins | sample MGYA00244127_ERZ653976 | MGnify/ENA primary metagenome ERZ653976 (study PRJEB26926, sample SAMN06164877) | human gut metagenome | biome: ENVO:00009003; feature: ENVO:2100002; material: ENVO:00002003...
CAAGGCTATTCGTCGGCAGCGTCAGATGTGTATAAGAGACAGAGCATACTCATTTAATTCATTCAGTTTTACTTTTTTTAATGTGTTTTCAATAAAGTCTCTATGTAAACTATCCAAATATGCCTTTACCTTTTCATAGTCTTCCGATCTCTTTTTATCTTTTTCCAATATACCTTTTTTTTCAATATTATCCTGTGTTTTTCCAACCGGAACTGCTCTAAATCTAAGAGTTTTTGATATTTTGTACTTTCCGATAAATTTTTCAATTTTGCTCATTTTCTTTTCCTCCATTTCTTTTCTTAACAAAAAATGCCACCTGCACCAAAGTACAAGTGACATCTTTCTATCTTATCTTAATATGTCCCCTAGATTATACTCCGGTGCTACATTATGTGTATTAGCTCTTAATTCCTCATCTGTAAAAAATATAGGAATATTATACCAATAATTGTATTTTTTTACAAGCAATTTTTGTATGTATTCTGTATACTATATCCAGCCAACCATTCTCCAACGTGCTCTAATCTCTCATCCCGTCCTGCAGCTTACAGGCCTACCGCGTCCACTCCGTGAACAGCTTCTTCATGGGTGAACTTTTCATATTCAAGCTGGCTTATAAGTTCATCTCTTGACATTGGCACCGATTCCATGTAGGATTGCGCTTTAATGACAGCCTGTGCCATCCAGTCGCCACCACAGTTATCTATGGCATACTGTATCTCTTCAGATGTAAATTTTTCATATTCAAGCTGATCCATAAGTCCTAATTTGGAAAATCCTATGTCATCACTCAGATAAGATTTAGCAGATTCAAGTGCCTGTTTTTTCCAGTCGGCACCGCAATTGTCAAGGGCGTACTGTATCTGATTTGCATCATATCCCTCATATTCAAGCTGACCTTTGAGACTTTCTTTTGAAAAACCACCCATATCCAGATAACTTTTTGCACTCTTTAATGCATTGGATTCGCCGGCCGATACATTAGAGGCAGGAGTTGTCGGCTGGGCAGCAGGTTTGGTAGCTGGTGGTGCAGGTTGTTCTGCAGGCTGCTTTGCAGGCTGTTCTGCAGGTTGCTCTACAGGCTGTTTTGCGGGTTGGTTTACGGGCTCATTTGGCGTAATCTGATTGCCATTGATCAGATTAATCTTATCAACGTATACAGCCGGAATTGATATGGTCTGTCCGAGAACCGATTCATACTGGAAAATGCCTACTGACACTCCATAAATTTCAACATTATCATCTTCAAGAATACGGCTTGTTGTTATTTCTGGATCATAGCCTATAAGAATCATCTTATCGTAGTCTCCGTCAACGGCAAGGCGGATCTGGTTCTCATCATCTCCTTCCATAAGCTGGACAACCTCTCCTGTAAAATATACAAGTTTTCCCTCATAATCCTTTGGATTACGGGAAATGTTATCGAATGTAATTCCTGTCTTATAATCACTATCGCTGTATGTCTGTCTCTCAGAAGATTCGGTTATATCTTCTGCCGTTGTAGCATCTTCTGCCGTTGTAGAATACTCAGTCTTATTCTTTTTGTGTGTTGTTGTCTCCTCTTCAGATTCATTAAAAGTTGCTGTTTTGCCACATGCCCATAACATGCAGCATGCAATAATCGTTAATAACAATACTGACAATTTCTTCATAATAGTTACCTCCATAATAAAATTGATGTTGCTCCCACCGGCCCCTTGATTTATTCATATTTTATCATTTTTACCTGTCCCAAAAAAAGGACTGGCAAATTTAAGGTAATACGCAAAGTTACAGTATAGGAAAAAGTGTGAATACATGTTATAATACCGGTAGTTAGTCTTAAAAGGAGATGAAAACAATAAAAAAGAAATTCAGAATTACATTTAATGCACCGGTAGTATTAGGTTTAATTTTTATATGTTTTGCGGCAACACTACTGGGAGAAATTACAAATGGTAGAAGCACAGCATTATTTTTTATGACATATCACTCATCATTATTAAATCCTCTGACCTATATAAGGTTTATAACACATGTTTTCGGGCATGCAGGCTGGGAGCATTTTATCGGTAATGCAACATATCTTTTATTATTAGGACCGGTATTGGAGGAAAAATACAAATCCAGAACATTAATTGAAATAATAATCATTACGGCACTGGTTACCGGTATTATCAACTATATCTTTTTCCCTAATATTGCACTATGCGGAGCCAGTGGAATTGTCTTTGCCTTCATTATTCTGGCTTCATTTACCGGATTTAAAGATGGTGAAATTCCTCTGACATTTATTCTTGTTGCCACCATATATATAGGCCAGCAGATATATGACGGCATTACAGTTAATGATAATGTATCGCAAATGGCTCATATTACCGGCGGACTGGTAGGTTCAATAACAGGATATATTCTTAACAAAAAAACAGTAACCCAGTAATTTACTGTCCTCACCTGCGTGGCAATATGTTCCACACAAAGAAAACCGGGTCAGCTTTACGCCGACCCGGTCTTTATATTAAACGTTTCCTACACTTCATCCCTATAACTCTGCGGTTATGTACCTTAACCAAATATTGCCTCTGCAAGTTCCTGCATAGTCATTCCGATATTCTCTAAATCTGACTTATATAAAGTAACTGAAAGGAAGTATCCATTATCCTTTGTAATAACTGCACAATACTCTTCATTTTCGCTTGGTGACTTTACTCCCTTGAAAGTTCTTTTATAGAACTCGACTGTACCATTAGGTGTGTCAAGTGTATCTTCTAACTTTTCAATCTTGTCATATTCGTATTCGCTTTTATCGACTTTCCATTCATCACCTTCTATATAGTGTTTTACCCATCCTTCTGTATATGGGGTTACCCACACAGAAATATCATCTGTTTTCATGACAAAACAGTTCTCATCAGTATACTCGTCATATACTTCAAATCCATCAACAAGGTTAACTTTTCCGATTACATTTCCGTCGTAATCCTCAATTTCATATTTGCTCTTTTCGGATACATCTGAATCGTCTTTTTTGTCATCTTTCTTTGAAGGTTTTACATCATCTTTGTCCGGAGTTGTCTCTTCTTCATCTTTCTTATCATCCGAATCATCTGAATCGTCTGCGTCCTTAATTTCATCCGGAAGCTCAACCTTAGTCTTGCCGAAATCGGAGAATTCAAATGTAACGCTTGCTTCATTAATGCTTAATAAGTCTTTAACATTAACATCTTCTGTTGAAGATACTTCAAGAATCTTGCCGATGCAGCTCTTTAAATCAATTGAAATAGCTGTGATAGTGTCATTATCTCCGTCAATTGTTACTGTGATTGCCACATCTTCTAATAAATCAATAATTTTTGATAAATCAAAATCTTCCTCTGAAACACTGCCTAAACCTGAAAGGCTGTTTTCGATAGCTGACTTGATATCATCTTCCTTATCGCCAAGAATTTTGTCAAAATCAAGCTTGGCTTCTACTGTGTAGATACCATTCTTTTCAGAAACTACATCTGCTGTTTTGATAAAATCTGTAATTGCTGTTACGTTACGTAAGCTTGCAATCACATCTGAAAGGCTTGTATCCGACTTTTCTTTCATCCATTTTTCGTCATCAAAATCATATTCATAGACATACGCTGTGTTGCCTTCTTTAACAAGATAAGTCTTGAGTTCCTCACTGTCTTCAGCAACATCAGGAATTTTTGCGTATGATTTTCCCTCTGCATAACCTGCTTCATCACAGATTTTAAGAGTTCCGTTTATGCCTGCCTTAGCTGATGACTTAAGGTCTGATTCTTCAAGTTCGCCTTCTTTAATAGCTGACTCAATCATTTCTTCAGTCATTCCCTGCATAACAAGAGCCTGTTTTAAATCTAAATCAGCATCTAATTTTACATTGAATGATACTGTGAAGTTTTCTAAACCTTTTTTGTTAGCTGCTACTGCTTTGACAAGGTCATCAGCACTCTTGCTGCCTTTTACCGTGTCTTCTGAAGATTGGTTCTCACCTGTGCCAACCTTCACTTTCTTGCTGCCACATGCTACCATACCGAGTGTAAGTGCAATACACATCATGGCTACAAGAATTTTTTTAAATAATCCTTTTTTCATTTTGTCTGCTCCTTTAAAAATTTTAACTTTTAAGGTATTAATACCAAAGCACGCTCTGATTGTATCACGGAAAATTTTACTAATCAATATACGTTTTAGCGAAATAAAGCATCCTATTTACGATAAAATAGCATTTATTCATAAAAAAACTGCAGAAGAAGGGCATTTCCTCCTCTGCAGCCGACATCAGGTTGTTATATAAGTATTATATTTTAATTTTCTTAATTTTCTTTCCATATCCACGGCATTATCAAGATTTTTGTATGCACCTACCTGAACTTTATAGAGGTCATCCTGATAAATAATAAATGCGGGATATCCCATATCTAACAATGGTTCCAAAAGTCTGTCCGCATTGTCACGGTTTCTGAAAGCCCCTACCTGGACACGGTATAATTTGTCACAGGTGCATCTGCTGCTTTCCCTGTCTTTTTCATACAATCCCTCGTATGGGTCTTTTATATTACTTTCATCCGGTGCAGGCTGTACATTATTATCCCTCGACGCTGTGCCGGAACCTATGGTTTTTAATATTCCATCGGCTATCGCCGCCGCTATCTGTTCAAATTCATCATCGAACTTCTCATTATCACTATCGTTGTTGATAAAGCCTGTTTCAATAAGCACCGCCGGCATATTGGTACGTTTAAGCACCACAAGATTAGGTCTTTCTATAACGCCCAGGTCTTTAAAGCCCAGATCCGTAAGATTATCCAGTATATTTTCGGCGAGTTGTTCTTTCTCTCCGCCTTCACTGTAAATCAGCACCTGCACTCCGCTTGCGGCGTTGGGATTCTCTCCTGAATTTCTGTGAAATGATACAAAATAATCCGCTCCTGAATTATTGGCATCCGTTGCCTTTTTAAACGGTGTTTCATATATGTCGTTATCTCTTGTATAAAAAACATCCATGCCTTCATTTTTAAGGATATCTCCAACCGCCATGGCAAGCTTTAAGTTGTCATCTTTTTCACGTCTTCCGTTATACACCGCTCCCGGGTCACTTCCGCCATGTCCTGCATCTAAAGCAATAAGCATAATATATACCTCTCTTTTTCATATGGTATATATTATGCCGGCAACGTCTTTATCTTTACATTTTTTTAATTAAAATAACTGTAATTACCACACTTGCTATCGCTATCAGTGACATTATGGTTATTGTTAATGCTACTTTCTTCTTATATTTTTTTGCAACTTTTTCATCTATCATTAATTATTTTTCCTTTCATATTTTACAAATTCATATATAAGGTCAAAATATGTTCTTTCGTCGCTGGATTCTGTGATAACAAATCCTTCATCTTCCAGATTAGGGAAGTACGAATCTGCGTCATAAGCATAATCTATCTTAGTAATATGGGCTACGTTGCAAAGAGGAAGCATCTGCTTATATATGGAAGCACCGCCGATTACATATACGTCCTCATCGGCAAAATCTTTTGCCGCCTCAACGGCTTCTTCTATACTGTGAACCACAATAGCTCCGTCAACCCTGTAATTCATATCTTTTGTTATTACAATATTGGTTCTGTTCTTTAAAGGGCGTTTATTAGGAAAACTTTCAAGGGTCTTGCGTCCCATAATTACGGCTTTGCCCGTTGTGGTCTCCCTGAACCATTTCTGATCCTCAGGAATTCTTACAAGAAGTTCGTTTTTGTATCCTATTGCCCAGTTTTTGTCTACTGCTGCGATTAAATTCATAATATGTCCTTTCCTATATAGCTACAGGTATGTTGGTGACCTGTGGTCCGGTTATATAATTATCTACCGATACATCATCCCTTGTAAACTTGTAAAAATCTTTTACCTCGGGATTAAGATGGAACGTCGGTGCATCATAACATTCTCTTGATATAAGTTCCTCCACAATAGGAATATGTCTGTCATATATGTGTGCATCTGCGATTACATGTACAAGTTCTCCCACCTGCATATCACATACCTGTGCCAGCATGTGCACAAGCACCGCATACTGTGCAACATTCCAGTTATTGGCTGTGAGAATGTCCTGTGACCTCTGGTTAAGAATTGCGTTAAGCGTAAGCTTGTCTTCACCTTTTTTCTGGGTAACGTTAAAAGTCATGCTGTAGGCACATGGATATAAATTCATCTCATGTAAATCCTGGTGCACATATATATTAGTCATTATCCTTCTGCTGAAAGGATTGTTCTTTAAATCATATATAACACGGTCTACCTGATCCATCATGCCTTCTTTATACCGGTGCTTTACACCAAGCTGATAACCGTATGCTTTGCCGATTGAGCCGTTCTCGTCCGCCCATGCATCCCATATATGGCTGTGAAGGTCATGGATATTGTTGGATTTTTTCTGCCATATCCATAACAATTCGTCTGTTGCACTCTTAAGCGCTGTTTTTCTTAATGTAACAAGCGGAAATTCCTTGCTGAGATCATATCTGTTAACAACACCGAATTTTTTGATTGTATAAGCAGGAGTTCCGTCCTCCCAGTGTGGTCTTACTTTTTCACCCTCCGTACTTACACCGTTTTCAAGGATATCCTTACACATGTCTATAAAAACTTTATCTGCGTAGCTCATTATGCCCTCCTGTTACTGCACTATTTTACTTTATCATATATCTCCGTAGGAACATAAGCCTTGACTTCTATTCCCTCCGCAACATATTCCTCACTTATAAGCTGTCCGTATTTTCTTATAAGGGATATCTTGGAAGCCTCCGTATAAGAATATGTCTTTTCTATATATATTTTGCTTTCTCTTAAAACTTCTTCAATGGTATCTTTAAGTTCTGTCAGTCCGTCACCGTGAAGAGCCGATATATTAACGGTCTTGTCGGCCTTAAAATCTTTAAGAACTTTATTGCCTGCAATTTCTATTTTGTTAAAAGCCGTTATTATAGGCTTATCGCCCGCTCCCAGTTTCTCAAGGGTATCATATACAACATACATCTGGGAATCCATTGCAGGATTGGAAGCATCCACGACATGAAGAATTATATCTGCATATACAGCTTCTTCAAGTGTGCTTTTAAAAGCTTCCACAAGGTGATGAGGAAGTTTGCTTATAAATCCGACTGTATCCGTGAGAAGAATCTGCTGCCCGCTTTCAAGCTCCAGCCCTCTCGTTGTAGGGTCAAGTGTGGCAAAAAGCTTATTTTCCGCAAGTATTCCCGCACCCGTTAATGTATTAAGAAGTGTCGACTTACCTGCGTTAGTATATCCTACTATAGCGACCACCGGAATATTGGAACGGCTTCTCTGGCTTCTTGTAAGCTCACGGTGGGTTACAACCGCTTCAAGCTCATGCTTAAGCTGTCCTATTCTCTCATGGATAATTCGCCTGTCCATCTCAAGCTTTGTCTCTCCGGGACCTCTTGTACCGATACCTCCGCCGAGTCTTGAAAGTGCGTTTCCAAGTCCCGAAAGTCTTGAGGAACGATATCTCAACTGGGCAAGCTCAACCTGAATCTTACCCTCGTTGGTATTAGCCCTTGCTGCAAAAATATCGAGAATAAGAAGCGTTCTGTCCATGACTTTAATTTCAAGGGCATCGCTGAGATTGTTCATCTGTGCCGGAGAAAGTTCATCATCACATATTATGCCTGTTGCATCATATTCTATTATCAGTTCTTTAATCTCATCTATCTTACCCTTGCCGATATAAGTGGCCGGATTGAAATTATCAAGATTCTGTATTACCCTTGCCACCGTTACAGCACCTGCAGTTGACGCAAGCTCGCAAAGCTCGTCAAGGGACTGTTCGGTATTTTCTCTGTCTGATTTTCTTACAGCTACAAGAATAACTCTTTCTTCCGCTTCTCTGTTATCAATCATAAAAATCTCCTGTTAAGATACCCTGGACTTCAAAAACGTATATTCTCTCAAAGCCTTTGTATCATCACTGTAATCCTTTACATAGCTTTCAAACAAATCCAGTGCCTTGCTGAAATCTCCGAGATATTCGTAGCATATTGCCTGATTGTAAAGCAGTGCTTTCTTAGTTTCTCCTTTAGCTGACTCAAGACCTTTACTTATATATTCCAGAGCCTCGGTATACTTAAATCTCTTGATAAGATATGCCCCGTACTGGTTATATACTTCGCTGTTAGACGTATCTTTATTGATATAATCCATATAAAGGTCTTCCGCTTCCGAATATCTTTCCTGTGCTTCATAAGTAAGTGCAAGGTAAAAAGCTGCATCCTTCTCACCTGCGTCTATGGCCTTCTTAAGGAACTGTTCTGCCTGTGTATAGTCCCCGAAAAGATAATATGTCTTGCCTATAAGAAAATCATCCGCATCTTTACTTGAAATGAGTCTTCTGAGATAAGATTCAGCCCTGTCTGTATAACCTGATGCCATAAATTCGTTATACATATTACAATATAAGGAATAACTGTTGTCACTGAGGGAAATAGCCTCTTCAAAATCAAGTGCCGCATTATTCTCATTGCCCGTATGGACATATGCACAACCTCTTAAATAATATAAATCTGCCTTATCAGCCTTGCCGCATTCATCAATAAGTGTTGTATAATACTCTATTGCTTTATTGTATTCGCCGCTTTTTGTGAGACATTCCGCATAATATTTCATTGCATCAAGGCAAATACTGTCATATCTGCTGCCTGATTTGGTAATCACGGTATCAAACTGCTCCTCGGCCGTTTTAATGTCCCCAAGCTTATAATAAGCAATTCCAAGTCCCCTGTAAGCGTCCCTGTTACTGCTGTCCTTACTTATAATCTCATTAAATGATTCTATAGCTCCCTGGTAATCGCAGGTCTCAATTTTGCTCATTCCTGCCTGACATGACAATGAATTGCTCTTGCCACATCCTGTTAAAACTGCTGCGGCAACTGTGCCTGCACATATAATATCTATAAATAAATGTTTTTTCATTACAATAAACTCCTAAAATTATAACAAACCAGGTATCCTAAACACCCGATTAAGCTAAATTGTACCATAGTAAGTGTTTTGTAACAAGTGGTATTAAAAGATTTTCACTCTCTTTTTTGATAAGCATGCTCTATTTTCTTCCCAAGAGGAACTGCAAGTGCCAGTAAAAATATTACGTTGGAAACCGCATAAATTATCGTAAATGTAAACGACGTACTTATCGTAATCAGATAATAACTCCATCTAAACGTCCCAAAGGTCCATATAACCGTATAAATGTCCATTAAAAGTGAAAAAATCACACCGGCAAACACACCGTAAATTATGAGAACGGCTTTGTTTTTTCTTAACAGTCCCCCAATAAGGGCGGATATAATCCCGATTAAACCCCATGTCAACATCTGGAAAGGAGTATACATTCCCTGTCCGAAGTAAAAATTAGTAACAAGTGCGGTAAGCGCCCCACAGTAAAAACCTGCCTCTATTCCAAGATACATTCCGGCGATTATCACAACCGCTGTTACCGGCTTAAATCCGGGAAAAGGTGCGAATATGAAACGTCCTGCAATCGACATGGTTGTAAGCACCGTTATAAGCATGATTTTTCTCACTGAAGTATTCTTTTTTTCGAGAATATAGAAAAATACAAAGCAGAAAATAACAACTGCTGTTGCAAAAATAAAAGCACCTGTCTTTACCTGTTCCATTCTTCCGCCTCTTTCTCCGTAACCACATCCTCTGAAATTCCTTTCCACATCCTGCATACAGGAGTTGTATAAAATACATTTTCAAGACAGAACTCCCTTACATTGCCTGAATACACCGGCTGCCTGTCTGAAATCATACACACATAATCTGCCGCATCTGCCATAAAAGAAATGTCATGGGAAATTACAAGAATGGTTTTTTGTTGTTTTTTTAATTCATTAATAGTATTAATCAAATTAGCTTTTTCTCTGTTATCTACGCCTTTAGTCGGCTCATCAAGAATTATTATGTCAGGATTATTTTTTAACACAAGCGACAGGGCAAGAAGTTGTTTTTCACCTCCGCTTAAATCGTAAGGGTTTCTGCCGTCATATTCATCATTTGTAAAATGGTCTGTAACATCCTGTGAAAGAATACCGATACTGTTGCCGTAGGTCTTTATTTTTCCCGAATAAGGCTTAATATAGCCTGAAAGCAGCTTTGCAACCGTTGTTTTGCCGCTGCCGTTTTCACCTACGATAAAATGACATTTTCCTTTGTACAGTTTCATGGAAAAATCTTCGATTACAAAACCGTTCTCTTTTGTATATCCGAATGACACATTTTTAAGTTCTGCCGCAATTTCGTTTTTATTATTAACGTAATCCTGTTCTTTGTGGATAGTATTTCTCTGTTTTATATATTTATGCCCCTCTGCCAGACTAAGCGGTACAGGTCTTTTATCCGCAAATATCCTTGCAACCGTGGGAAGCAGGTAACCATAACCGTTTTCCGCCATATATACTGCTGTTTCATCAGGTTTTCCGGCATAGACAATCTCACACTTATCAAGGAGAATTATTTTATCCGCATAATAAAAGAGTTCGTCCGTCCTGTGCTCTGTGATAATCACTGTTTTAAATAATTCCTTATTAATCTTCTTAACCCTGTCAAGAAGCCTTCCGGCCATCACCGGATCAAGCATGGAAGCAGGCTCGTCAAGCAAAAGTACATCTTTATCGCAGGCAATTACGGAAGCAAGATTCAAAATCTGTTTTTCCCCACCTGAGAGTGAATCGGTTCTTTTGTCAAACATGTGGCTGAGTGAAAAAAATGAAGCTGTTTCCGCAATTCTTCTTTTAATAAAATCATCTTTAAGCCCTTTTCCCGATAAATTTACGGCAAGTTCCCCATACACGCTGTCCATAATTATCTGGTTATCGGGATTTTGCATTACCATCATGGCATTATCTTTAAAATATTCTTTTAACTTCTTCAAAAGCGTGGTTTTGCCGCTGCCGGTCATACCACATACTAATATAAAATTACCCTTTTCGACTATCTTTTCATATTGTATATCCATAATTTAACATTCTCCTTTCCCCTGTAAAAAATCGGAATAAAAGACATAAATGCCATAAAAACAAGCCGTGCCCCAGGCAGCAATAATCCACCCGCAGCCATAAGAATGGTTATTATAAGCAGAATACAGTCCCTGAGCCTGAACCTGTAGCTGCCGCAGAATATCTGTGACGATTGTGTAAAACCATTGCTTTCCATTATATCGGCTGTCTCCATACTGCTTTCCATCGCATAACTTGTCACTCCCGAAAAAACAAAAACTGCATTATCTTTACTGTTTCTGCTGCTTTTGTTATTAATGTCGTTGATCATTTTCATTCTTTCGTATTTTCGCATATACATGGGAAGAAATCTCAGAATCATTGAAAAAATAATGCCTGCTTTCGGCATTTTTCTAAAGATATATTGTATTTTTTCCCCTGTAATAACAATATCCATACAGCTAAACCACACAAAGGCACCGGAAAGCATAAGTCCCGTTGTCATTCCGTAGCGCATGGATTCATAAGTAACTGCCATGTTATTAATATAAAAAAACACATGGCTGCCGTTATGTGACACAAGCATATTTACAAAAGTAATAAGAATCGTTATGACAAAAGAATTTCTGAGTATTTTAAAGTCTGCCTTGCCTTTTAAAACCCATATATAAATTATCCCGGATATAAGAAGCAGAAGATTAAGTTTGATTTCCATTAAAAACATTGCAGGTAATAGATTGCACATAAAAAATACCAGCAGAACGTATGGGTTGAAATTTTCAAATTTTCTCATTGCCCCACCTTTCCGTCATCCGTGTAAATCCATCTGACATAATCTCCCTCCGACAGTTTGTAAGCCGAGCAGGACACATTGGGAAATTCACCGTTTACCGAATAAGTCCAGCCCGACATATTTCCGTAATCAAACTCTGCCATTCCTGCGATTGCTTTTACATAAATTGAAGAAAACACTTTGCTTCCGTTGTAGTCAACCGGAATCTCATATATCATTGAAGCCGTTAAAAGCTGGTCAAAAGTGCTGTCTCCCTCTTTGATATCTATTTCTTTTTCACTTAAAATAACTTCTTTGCCATGGCCTGTTATCTCAAGGTATGTCACGACTTCTCCCGATGTTTTAACATCGTAGTACTCGTCCTTTGTCTTAAAATCGGACAGGGAAAAATATACCGCAAGTCCCACAAACACAATGGTAAAAGTCATGAATACTGACTTTTTCTTTTTCTTTCTTATGAAAAAAACAACAAGAAATACCGCATATCCAATGCCAAGTGCCGAAAGCACAATGTATTTAATGTATTTTCCCTGCCATTTTATGGTATTTACCGTAGTATCGTCTTTCCCGGTTTCTGTCAGGTTGGTTTTATCATATACAAATCCGTTTTTGTAGGAAATTAGTGCAGACATACACTGGTATGTGGCTATGCTGTTGCTTTTTCCGCCTTTTATATGGCAAAATCCTCCGTCCTCATTCTGGTAAGTAATAAGCTCGTTGATAAGAATATCCATATTCTCTGTATCTTTTAATGCTGTTTTTGCCATAATTACCTGGGCGAGGCTTTCGGAATTTTCTGTCCCCATGGACTTGTAACCGCCGTTTCCGGTCATATTATTGTTAAGATATTCCAGTGCCTTATTAATTTTCTCCTCATACTTTTCCCTCAAAGGTGCCATTGCCTGCAAAGCCATCGCCGTCACATCAACGTCACCCGCTTTTTGATTTACGGAAAAACTTCCGTCAGGAAGCTGAAATTCCAAAAGACTGTCGGCGATATAATCCGCATCATATCCGCCGTAAGCTGCCGGCATAAGTCCGTAAATTACACTCATAATGCCCATTTTGCCCGTCTGTTCTTTAATTACCTCTCTTATAAAATCATCTTTTTCTCCCAATATATAAAATGCAAGTGCAATTCTTTCATAGTCTGTAGGCTTGATATCCTCCGCCTCGTCAAGGTATTTTTCTACTGCCTTAACGTACTTCGAAAAATCTGTTTCCGGATATAATGCTTTAATATTAATAACCCACCATTCGCAGGGACTTATGCCTGCAACAGCCATAAGGCCGTCATTTACAAATGACTGTGCATCTGTAACGGCGGCCTCTTTGTATTCATATTCAAGTGTTTTATTAATGCAGTCGTCTATATCGGGAGTATCTGCTTTAACGCCTGTGGCTCCCGTAAATATAAGTACGATTACTGTTAAAAATACAATGACTTTATTTTTCATATGCTCTTTTCTTACTTACTGCTGCGATTCCTGCTGCTGCGATAATTGCAACAACCACAAAATAAACATACCCTGTATCTCCTGATGGAACATCCTCTGCCGGCTTTGCCGGTTTTGTCTCAGGTTCTGTTACTGCCGGTGCTTCTGCTTTAACCATATCGGCTGTAACTGTTATTTTGTAATCTGATGCAAATCTTAATACAAGTGGTACTCCGTCTTCAGCAACTTTGGAAATTCCTACAGAATGATCACCTACTGTAAAATCAGCTTTGTCAATAACGATTTTGCCATCAGCATCTGTTACATATTCCTTACCGTCCCATGTAACTTTGGCACCTTCAACAGGTACAGTTATAAGACTGAAATCTTCAGCGTATGCATCTGATGTAAAAGTTATTTCTCTGTCGCCAAGCTTTGAAAGGTCTGCTACAGGCCTTGCAAATCCATGAGAACCAAATTCATCTGCGTAATAAAATACAATTACATCGCCATCTTTTATCTGCTGTTCTCCAATACCAACGCTTGGTGCAACGCCGTTAATTATATCACTCCATCCATCATATTTGAGAGGCTCAATACTTCCTGCTTTGTCACCATTTATGGCTGTAATATAAGTTCCTGTTGGATTAGTTATTGTAAGATTATCATTAGCTGCGTCAACCTCATTCATAAGCTCTGCAACTGTAGATGCGTTTGTTGTTACATCACCGTAGAAATATGTTTCACTTTTTCCTTCAATTCTTAAAGATACTGTTTTTTCGTCTGCTGCAAATGGACTTACAACAAGACTGCTTAATACAACTGCAAATGCTGCAATTGCCGAAATTATTTTTTTCATGTCTTTCCTCCGTTCTTTAATAAAAAAATGCCTGCAGAAATCGCAGGCATAGTTAGAATACGGGCATAATCCCATTATAATGACTATAACTTTTCCCTGCCCAAAAGTCTGGTCTTTCTGATTTGTGGGACGAGCGATCTGGCTTAAGCAAAAATGCTCTTACAGTTATGGCTGTAGCTCCGGACTCACACCGGATTCTCTCCTGCTAATACTATGTATTTTCTTCCCAAAACCTTAAATTCAATTATGAAAGTACTCCGGACTGACCGATTACATCGGCAATTACTGCCAATTCTTCGGCACTTTTTGTCAGAGCAAATCTTATGTAGCCTTCTCCAAGCGGTCCGAATGCCGTTCCCGGTGTTCCTATTACTCCGGCCTTGTCCATAAGTGCCTCGGTAAATGAAGCCGATGTATAACCTTCCGGTACAGGAAGCCATACAAACATTGTTCCGTGTGAATCAGGTACGTTCCATCCGTATTTTCTAAGTCCGTTAAGAAGTGCATCCCTTCTTCTCTGATACTCTGCACACTGTGCCTTGACGCTGTCTCTCGGTCCTCTTAAGGCCGCGATTGCCGCCTTCTGTGCCGGATATGACATACCAAAATCATACTGGCTTCTAAGCAGCTTAAACGCATCAATAATTGACTTATTACCAATACAGAATGAAATTCTTAAACCGGTTACGTTATAAGATTTTGAAAGTGAGAAAAACTCAACTCCCACATCTTTTGCTCCCGGCAATGATAAAAATGAAAAACCTTCCCTGCCGTCAAAAATAATATCCGAATACGCATTATCATTAATAATCGCAAAATTATATTTCTTTGCATATTCAATCATCCTGATATACATTTCTTTAGGTGCCGAAGCTCCCACAGGATTGGACGGATATGACAAAACAATGTATTTTGTCTTATTAAGAACGTCTTCCGGAATATCTTCTATCACAGGTAAAAAATTATTTTCCCTAAGGAGCGGATAATAATACACCTCTGCGCCTCCAAGATACGAACCTGCTTCAAATACAGGATAGCCCGGGTCAGGTAAAAGAACAACGTCTCCCGGATTAAGTATTGCCATTCCAAGATGTGCCATACCTTCCTGTGTTCCTCTTACTGCCGTAATCTCATCTGCCTTTATGACAGCGTTATATCTGTCCGCATAATAATCAACCACAGCGTTAAGCATTTCTTCCGAATCCACAAGGGAATACTTATAATCCTCAGCATTATTGACTGATTCAGCCACAGCCTTCATTACATGTTCAGGCGGCCTGAAATCCGGTGTACCCACTGAGAGGTTATAAACCTTTCTTCCTGCCTTGATTAATTCGCTTTTCTTCTCATCCAGGGCAGCAAATATTCCTGTCTGGAAATGATTTAATCTTTCTGCACGTTTGAATTCCATTTTAATCTTTCCTTCCTCTAACCATTGTATTTTCACACTTTAACTTATTTCTGTCAATATTGATTTTGCTATTCTTTCGCTAATGTCCGTAAAATGTCCACCTCTGTTATATTCAAAAAACACTTCTTTAGTCCTGCCAAATACTTCTGCCAATTTCTCCGTGTTAAATCCGACTTTTTCCCGCTCCGCATTTTTTGTAAGGGATTCCTTATCTCCAAGGGACATATAAATTTTGCCGATTCTTTTGCCAATGGATTTTTCGTTAAAATATTCCAAAGCACCGGGATACCATAACGACCCCGAAACGCTCATCACCCCGTCAAACAATTCTTTTTCACATGCCGCAAAAAGCGCAAAAAGTCCTCCGAGGGAATAACCTCCGATATACTGCCTCTGATATTTTTCATCATAAATCTCACTTATAAACCATGATAAAAATTCTTCTCCGCCCCCTGTTTTTCCCATATTTTTATCGTGATATTTCCACGGTGTCATACAGTAATTCCAGTCATACGGATATATCATGACGAGCCTCACTCCTTCAACAGGCTCTATATTAATTCTTTCCGCCATAAAAAAATAACAGACTGTCTGGCTGTCTTTATCACCGATTGTCTCATAGCTGCAATTTTTTAAATACATTAATTCGCTCATGCTTTCATTCTATCACATTTTATTTATTTGGGAATATATTTAGATTACAGATATTTTTAAGAGGTAAATTATGAAAAAAAGAATTTGTTGTTTTATTCTGGCTTTTATTTTGATTGCAGTCTGTCAGGCCGGGTGTGGCAAAAAAGACAACGGTATGAAAAAGGTTGTTCTCAATGAGGTTGCCCACTCTATTTTTTATGCTCCTCAATACGTTGCAATAGAAATGGGATATTTCAAGGATGCGGGCATAGACCTTGTTCTTGAAACAGGTTTCGGTGCCGACAAAACAATGACCGCCCTTATATCCGGCAATGCCGATATTGGTTTTATGGGTTCAGAATCCACAATTTATGCTTATGCGGAGGGTTCTAAGGATTACGCCGTTAATTTCGCCGGACTTACCCAGCGTGCCGGTAACTTCCTCGTTGCCAGGGAAAAAATTGATAACTTCTCATGGGATATGGTTAAGGGCAAAAATGTCCTCGGCGGCAGAAAGGGCGGCATGCCTCAGATGGTGCTTGAATATATCCTGAAAGCCAACAATATTGACCCTGCCTCCGACCTCTCAATCGACCAGAGTGTTGACTTCGGTCTGACCGCAGGTGCTTTTTCCGGCAATACAGAGTATGACTTTACCGTTGAATTTGAACCGGGTGCCACTTCTCTTGAGAAAGAGGGCAAAGGTTATGTAGTTGCTTCCCTTGGCGTTGACAGCGGTTACGTTCCTTACACCGCCTACTCCGCTAAAAAGAGCTACATTGAGAAAAATCCTGAAATAATCAAGGATTTCACTTCTGCCATCCAGAAGGGTCTTGACTACGTCAATTCTCATTCTTCTGCTGAAATCGCCAAGGTCATAGCCCCTCAGTTTGAGGACACGGACATTGACACCATTACCACAATAGTTGAAAGATACAAATCCCAGGACACTTGGAAAAAAGACACCGTCTTTACCAGGGAATCCTTTGAGCTTCTTGAAGATATCCTCATCGAAGCAGGTGAATTAAAAGAAAAAGTTCCTTACGAGGACCTTGTAAAGGTTGACTAAGGGGAACACCGGGTTTCTCTACCCTTTCGGCTGGTTTTCCCGATTGGGGTAGAGATTTCCACAAAAAAACAGGCAGGCTCATCATAAGACCGCCTGCCTGTTGTTCTTCTGTTACTAATTTCATCATTTTTACCAATCTGATGACGATAATTCTAAATCAATATTTTTACATCCATATCCAATGATTTTTATTCTATTGATTCCTTTCTTCAAGGATACTGTTTTCATAACATACTCCTCTACACACTCATCCGGAGTACATTCGATTATTGTGGTAACATGCCCATCTCCATCTACGTGGACGATTTTAACAGTGCCTTCCGACAAACTTAGTTTTATTTTGATATTAATTTTTTCATCATCCTCAAGTGTTTTTGTCCATAAAGTTTGACGGCCATCAAACTTTTTCACTTCTAATAAATAACCATTATCTATCGGATTAAAAACAGAGTTTTCTTTTGAATATCTGTCTTCTGCCGCAGCAATCTTATTTGTGTCATAATACTCTTTTTTAGCAAATGCACTACTGCATCCTGTCAATATAACCATTATGATTCCCAATAACAAAAATGTTTTATACCTACCCATACTATGCTTAGCACCTCCGTAAACTACAATTTACCAGTTCAATACTGTTATTAATAGTACAATATGGTTTGTATAATAAATATAGCAAAGTTATTTTCATTGTGATGATAAAATAATTGCAATTTTCGACAGATTGTATTACAAAAGGATACGAAAGATTTGACATTGATATGATTAGGAAAAAATGATAAAACAAAATACGCACCTACCAAGTATATAAAAACGCTATATACATCAGATTTTAATTTTTCATATCTATAAAGAACAACATCATAATAAATTTCTTGTTCGAGCCGTCCAAAGGAGTTTTCCTTTACAGAAATGTGAGTATGCTTTAATTTGTTAAGCTCAGCACCTGTTATGATGAAAAGTTTTCTATATGGAATATACGTTTACTCTGTTATTCCGCAAAATACTGTATTGGATTAGGGAAATGGCTAATATAACATAAATACCATCTTCCGTCTATTTTAATAACTTCAAAGATTTCTTCACCAAAATCATCGTGATATTTACATTCAACTAAAGCACGCCGTTCTAATTTAATATTACAATTGTATTGTGAATTTATTTCATTCTCTATATCTTCAAATTCAATACTGCTTCGTCTTATAATATCAAAAGAAATATCTCCAACCTTGTTATGAAATTCTTCCATCGACTTATTAGACAAGGCAGGTAATTGTTTCTGCATAAACTCTGGGAAACATTTTATAATTGCTTGACTATCAGTATTATTAATTGCTCTCGTTAGTCTTTTGAATAAACCATCTATAGTTTTGTTTTACTTCCATTATTTCCCTTAATAATAAATATGCAAATTATAACACACATACATATTACTACTATTCCAACAATTTTACTTTTTTTCATTGTTATACCTCACATTATTGTTAGCATCTACTATATTCAGCTCCCTATGAAAATTAATTAAACTTGATTCTTTGAATCTTGCAGTTCTGTCAACACGTCCTTTATTTGCTACTCGAATATAGGATTCTATATATTCTATTGCCTCTTTTTCAATAGTTTCATAATTGTTTTCTATTATTTTTATTTGGCTATTACTTATTTTGGGAATATCAAATCTGATATAATTCTGTCTCTTATACACATCTCCGAGCCCACGAGACAGGCAGAAATCT
>ENA-OZST01000266-OZST01000266.1-human-gut-metagenome-genome-assembly--contig:-NODE-266-length-17889-cov-5.238533_pt1 | contig 17889 bp, 10 predicted proteins | sample MGYA00244127_ERZ653976 | MGnify/ENA primary metagenome ERZ653976 (study PRJEB26926, sample SAMN06164877) | human gut metagenome | biome: ENVO:00009003; feature: ENVO:2100002; material: ENVO:00002003...
AGCCCACCCAGTCCCGCGTGGGCGTACAGTTCGATGTGGAGACGGTGCAAAAGCAGCTGGACGCCGCCCAGCCGGGCGAGGAATTCCTGGCTGACGCCCAGGTGCAGTTCCCGCCCGCCGCCACCGAGGAGTTGGAGCAGGCCATGTTCCGGGACGTGATCGGCACCTGCACCACCACCTGCGCCGGCCCCTGGGGCCGCCGCCAGAACATCAAGCTGGCCTCTGCCGCCATCAATGGCCGTATCTATAACCCCGGCGAGGAGTTCTGGTACAACGCCACTGTGGGCCAGCGCACCGAGGCCCGGGGCTTCCAGCCCGCCGCCGCCTACTCCGGCGGCAAGACCGTTACCTCCATCGGCGGCGGTATCTGCCAGGTATCCTCCACGCTGTACTATTCCGCCCTCATGGCGGACCTGCAGATCGTCCTGCGCTACGCCCATATGTTCGACCCCGGCTATATGCCCGTCACGGGCTGTGATGCCACGGTCAGCTGGGGCGGCCCGGACTTTGCCTTCCGCAACAGCACCAACTACCCCATCAAGATCACCACCAGCTACAACGACGAGACCAACCAGCTGACCATCACCCTGCTGGGCACCAAGACCGACGACCACTATGTGGAGATGACCAACCAGTTCCTCTCCTACTCCGAGCGCAAGACGGTCTATCAGGAGTCCGAGTCCGTGGCCCCCGGCACCACCGAGGTGGAGCAGTACGGCCACAACGGCTACGCCGTCCAGACCTACCGCAACGTCTACGCCGGCGACGGTACGCTCCTCCGCAGCACCAAGGAGGCGTACAGCGACTATGACCGGGCCGACAAGATCATCCTGGTCGCCCCCGGTGAGCTGCCGCAGTAAATAAAGAAACAGCCCCCTGCCGGGGGCTGTTTTCTGCTTTCGCTGTGTCTTCGCCGGGAGCAGACAGAGAAAAAGACCGGCGAAAGCCGGTCTTTTCTTTCTGCGTATCATTCTCTCCGCAGGGCTTCGATGGGGTTCAGCTTCGATGCCTTCATGGCCGGCACCAGGCCGAACACCACGCCGATGACCATGGAGAAGGCCACGGCGATGATGCACGCCGGTACGCTGATGGCCACCGGTGTCCCCATGATGTGGGACATCATCTCCGCCAGGCCGATGCCCGTGGCCACGCCCAGTATGCCGCCCATGCTGGTCAGCACCGCCGCCTCCGTCAGGAACTGCCAGAGGATGCGGCTCTGCTGCGCGCCGATGGCGATCTTCAATCCGATCTCGCGGGTGCGCTCTGTCACGGACACCAGCATGATGTTCATCACGCCGATGCCGCCCACTACCAGCGAGATAGCCGCGATCCAGATCAACTGCTTGTTGGTGCTCTCCGACAGGCTCTGCAGATCGCTGGCCTGCTGCAGAAGGTCCTTGGACTCGTACTTGTACTTCGTGGTCCGGATGGCGTTCTCGTTCAGATACTTGGCCACATTGTCGCCGGCGGCGGTCATGTCGTTGGTGCTGGTGGCCCGCACCGCCGCGTACTGGGGTTCATCATACCGGTACGGCACCGACCAGCACACGTCCGGGATGAAAATGGTCCCCGCTGTGCTGCCGGCGTACATCTGATAATCCTTAAAGTTGTTGATCACCGGTCCGCTGCTGGACCGGGAGGACACCACACCCACCACGGTGAACGGCATCCCGTTGATCTCGATGGTGCCGCCGATGGGGTTCTCGCCCTGGAACAGCGACTTTGCCGACTTCGCGTCGATCAGCGCCACATTCCGCCGGTTCTCATAGTCCGCCGCCGTGAAGGAGCGTCCGTAGTTCACCGCGTAGTCCACGGCCGTCAGATAGTGGTCGTCCACGCCGTACAGCGACCCGCTGAACGCCGTATTGCCCACGTATACGTTGTCGCACCACTCCCGGGAGTAGTACATACTCACCAGCGACACGCTGCCCAGCTTCTCCATCTCATCCCGCATCTCCCGGGTCACTGGGTCGATACCCTCCGGCAGCGCCGAGTAGTTCAGGTCGAAATAGTTTTGGCTGTCCGTGGCGCCGATGGTCACCCGCACCACGTTGTTGCCCGCGCCGATCAGGTTCTGCTTGATCTGCTCGTTGGTGCCCTGAATGGTGGACACGATGGTGATGATCGCGGCGATACCGATAATAATGCCCAGCATGGTCAGAAACGACCGCAGCTTGTGGCTCCACACGCCCTGAAAGGCGAGATTTATATTTTCCAACATATGGTTATCCCGCCTCCTTTATATGCCGTAGTTGTACAGCTGGTCGGTCGTGGCCTCCTGGGTGTGGGCACCCTCCACCACGTCGCGTCCATAGGGGAACGCCACATAGTCGTCGATGGTCAGCCCGCCCCGTATCTGGGTGTAGCTGCCCCACAGATCCCGGCCGGTCTGCACCCACCGCTGCTCCAGTCTGCCGTCCTCGCCCCGGGCCATCACATAGCTCTTGCCGTTGTCGGTCCGGATGAACATACTCTGCAGATACAGTGAGCTGCCGCTTTCTTCCGCGCTGGTGTCCTTCTGGTACTGTATATCCACATAGTCATTGGGCTGCAAATTCGCGTCCTCGGTGACAAACACCTTGAAGGGGTAGTAGGACACGTTACTGTTGCCGTCGCCCCAGTTGTTGCCGTTGCTGGTGGGATAGTCGTCGATGGACACGATGGTGCCCTCGCAGGCCGCTCCGGTCATCCAGCTGCTGATGGATACGCTGTCGCCCACCTGCACGCTGCCCAGATCCATCTCGCTGAGGGTGCCGGTGACGTAATATCCGCCGCCGCCGGACAGCTCCACCACGGCCTCGCTGTTGTTATAGGCCTCGTCCGGGTCCCGCACGGTCTTCACCGTGCCGTCGAACTCCGCGTACACGTTGCCGTCGCCCAGCTCCGCCAGCTTCTTGTCCAGCTTCAGCTTCGCCACCTTCAGGTTGACCTCCTGCTCCTTTACCGCCTGAGCCTTCTCCAGAATGGCCTTGTTCAGATCCAGCTGGGTCATGGAGGACTCCAGCAGCTCCTGAATTTGGGCGATCTTCCGCTGCAGCTTCTTGTATTCCTCGGTATTATAGGTTCGGCCCGGGTCAACGTAATCGGCCAGATCACAGACCTGGAAAGAGAAACTCACCGTCCCAGCCACAGGTGTCGTAGGTGTTTCGGTCTGGCCCGTGCCCTGATTTTCGTTGGCGGTGGTCGTGACCTCGCTGCCGCCGCTGGTGGCATCCGGCGTGAAGGTCTTTGTCAGCGCCAGACCCAGACTGCTGGGAATGCCGCCCTTCTTGTCGTTTTCCCGCGTGACCAGCACAATATATGTCGTGATCTCCGGCGTATTGCTGGTGGGGTCTGCTCGGCCAAACTCTCTCAGTATGCCGTTCAGTGTAGCGTCGTTCAGCTTGGTATCCGACAGGATCTGGTAGTATAGCGGATGGCCCTTGTCATAGCCAGTGCTGCCCTCCACTTTGATTTTGTCGGGTTTTGTTATTTTAGCATTCGGATCATAGCCCTCGTGGTTGTTGATCTTGGCGATCTCCTCCGCCAGCTCCTTCTGCAGCTTGTCATACTCCGCCTGCAGCGTCTCCTTGTTCTTCGCCTTCTTCAGCAGCTCCAGCTCGTTCTTCATGACCTCCAGGTTCTCCGCCTGCCGGTCATAGTCGATCTTGGCGCGCTCCACGGTGGCCTGTGTCAGGGTGGAGTCATAGCTCACCAGCACCGTACCCTTCTTGACGCTGTCGCCCTCCTTGACCCACACCTTCTTCACCGTCTGGCTCTGGGAGATGTAGATCTTCTGCAATTTGTCCGTGGTCACCATGCCGCTGGTGTTGGAGGTGTCCCCCCAGTAGTCGGTCATGGCGCACTCGTTGACGGCGTATACGTTCACGTCGCCCCGCTGGGCGTTCCGGGCGATGGTCAGTCCGCCCCACACCGCGCCGCACACGCCCACCACGCAGGCGGCGGCGATAATGCCCTTTTTCAGCTTCTTGCTCATGCGCGGCTTCTCGCCGTCGGGGCGCTTTTCGCCGATATGCAGCTTTTCCCGCAGCGTCAGCTTCTCACTCATAGTCGTCACCTCCCGACAGTACGCCGTCCCGTATGGTCATGACCTTGGCGGCGTGGTTGGCGATGGAATGGTCGTGGGTGATCATGATGATGGTGGAGCCGCTCTCGTGCAGCTGCTGGAACAGCTCCATCACCGCCGCGCCGCTGGCGCTGTCCAGCGCACCGGTGGGCTCGTCGGCCAGCAGCAGCTTCGGCTTGCCCACGATGGCCCGTGCGATAGCCACCCGCTGGCACTGCCCGCCGGACAGCTGGTCAGGGCGGTGCTCCACCCGGTCGGAAAGCCCCACCGTCTCCAGCGCGGCCCGGGCCCGTTCCAGCCGTTCCGCCTTCTTCACCCCGCCGTACAGCAGGGGCAGCGCCACGTTTTCCAGCGCCGTCAGCTTCGGCAGCAGATTAAAGCTCTGGAACACGAAGCCCAGCTCCTTGTTCCGCACCTCCGCCAGCTGCTTGTTGTTGCAGGTGGTCACGTCCCGCCCGCCCAGCAGATAGCTGCCGCTGGTGGGCACGTCCAGACACCCGATCAGATTCATCAGCGTGGTCTTGCCGCTGCCGGAGGGACCCATGATAGCCAGGTATTCCCCCTCCTCCACGTCAAGGTTCACGTTTTTCAGGATATGTGCCACGGACTTTCCCATGGGGTAGTCCTTGCATATATCGCGCATTTCCAAAATCATGCTCAGCCCTCCATCGGCGGAATGACCGCCGGCGCGGAGGCGGCCTCGCCGCCGGGAATCACGGCTGCGGTGCTGCCGTCGTCCGTGACGGTGTCGTTCTCAGCGGGCATATCGCCGCCGTCCATGCCGTCCATGCTGCCCGTGCCGTCCATATCCTCCATGCCGTCCATGCCGTCCATATCTCCCGTGCTGCCGCCGGCGCTGGGGTCAAAGGTGGCGTCGTCATAGGTGATGCACGTCATGCCCGCCTTCAGGCTGTCGTCGGGATAGGCGATGTAGTCCTCCGCCGTCAGGCCGTCCGTCACGGGATAGGTGTCCGTCTCCGTGTTGTACTCGCCCAGGGTGACGCTCCGCTTTTCCAGCTTGCCCTTGCTGTTCTGAGCCCACACCCAGGGCTTGCCCTCGGCGTCGTTGATGAAGTAGCTGGGCAGGTTGATCAGGCTCTCGTCCTGGGTGTCCTCCTGACCGTAGTCCGGCTCTATGTACACGTGCTGGCCCATCAGCAGGCCCTCGCCGCCGCCGTCCAGCGTCACATAGAAGGGATACTTGCTGGACATGGCCGTGTCGCTGTCGCCGTAGTCGCTGCGGCTCTGCTGGGCGTTGTTCCAGTCGATGGAGCTGATGCTGCCCTTCCACGTCTGGTCGCTGACCCGGGAACGGATGACAACCGCCGTGCCCTCGGTCAGCACGCTGGCGTTGTTTTCATTCACATAGCCCTTGATGCGGAAGCCGCCCGTCTCCACGATGGTCATGAACGGCAGGGCGTTGCCGGAGTTGTCCGTGCCGCCGTCCGGGTTCAGGGACTGCACCTCGCCGTCCACCGGGGACTTGACGGTGCTGTCGGCGGTGTTGGCCTTCAGCTTCTCAATGTCCTTTTTCTTGGTGGCGATGTTGGCCTTCGTCTCCAGCACCTTCACGTTCTGCTCCCGCAGATCCAGGGCGTACTGCCGCTTGGTGGCGTCGTCATAGGTGCTGTCCATCAGCTTCTGTATACGCTCCAGCTCCGCCTGCTGGTCCTCCAGCGTGGCGTTCAGCTGCTCCAGCTCCAGCTGGGCCATCTCCAGGTCGGTGCGGATCTGGCTGAGGTCATAGGTCAGCAGCACGTCGCCCTTTTTCACGCTGTCGCCCACCTTCACCTTGATGGTGTCGATGGTCATGGCGTCGTTTTTCTTGATGGTCGTCTCGCCCAGCGGGCTGACGATGCCTGCGAACCGGTCCGCCAGACCTACGGACCCCAGCCCGCAGATCATAGACACCGACTGCACGGAGGCCTCGCCCTCCGCTGCGCCGCAGCCGGACACACAGCCCAGCAGCATCACCAGCGCCAGTACAAAAGCCGCTTTTTTCATGTCGTGTTCTCCTTTTTCCTTCCCGCGCGCCCGCGGGATGATTTGCCTATTTACTTAGACGGCAGAAATTGTCATTCCGTTCCGCCGCTGCCCCCGACAATATCATATCATGCGCCTGGCCCTCAAAATGTGAACAAATCGTGAACACACGCTTAAGACCTTACTAAGGTTCCGTATCAAAACGGTGGCAAAACGCCCCGCGGAATATTGACAGCGTGCGGGGGAGTGTCCTATTATTATGGTGTGCCGTGTCCATCCCGGACATCTTACCGGTGTACGGGCGCCTTTCGGCGGACACGGCCCGCGTACGATACCACCGGCAGGAGGTTTTGCCATGAACAAAAAACGTATCCGCCAGATGGACCTGGCCCTGCGCCGCCGCCTTTCCGACCGTCCCGCCGCGGACTATTTTGCCCCCGGGGACGCCCTGCTCCGCGCCATTGAGACCGAGGGCTATATGCAGCGCTTTGCCGGGCTGTTCAGCGGCGTGCGCCTCCGCTGCGCCGACGTGCTGGCCCTCTGCCGCCCGGAGCTGGAGACGCTGTGCCCCGGCGAACCGTCCGAGGGCTGGCTGGCCTATGCCTACGACTATGCCCGCCGCCTGCTCTACCCGGAAAAGACCGATGCGGAGCCCTTCGCCCCCGGTGCGGTGTTCCTGCTGTCGGTGCTGCAGGTGCTGTTTGCCGCCGAGGCGGAGCTGCTGCCCCACGACCCGGCCTGGACCTTCGATTTCCTGACCGATGATGAGCTGGCCGGCAGTCCCTGTGCCCCGTCCTATCAGCGCTTCCTGCGCCTGTGGAGGCGGGAGTTCGTCTATGAGCTGATGCGTTTGGGCCTGGAGGTCACGCCCTACCGCACCCTTGAGCATATCGCCGGTGTCCACCACATCGCCGTCACCGCCGCCCGCGCCCTGCGGAAAAGCGGCGTGGCCGTGGACGTGGCCCTGGTCTCCGGCGCCGCTGCCGGCCACGATCTGGGCAAGTTCGGCTGCCGCCCCGGAGAGCGCGTGCCCTACCTGCACTATTTCTACACCGACCAGTGGTTCCGCCGCCGCCGGATGACCGACATCGGCCATGTGGCCGCCAACCACTCCGTCTGGGACCTGGAGCCCGACTACCTCTCCGTGGAGGCGCTGCTGCTGATCTACGCCGACTTCCGCGTCAAGCAGCTCCACGATGCGCAGGGCCGGGAGATCACCCGTATCTCCACCCTGGCCGAGGCCTTTCAGGTGATCCTGGACAAGCTGGACGACGTGGACGGCGAGAAGCAGAAGCGCTATACCCGGGTCTACGCCCGGCTGGAGGACTTTGAGCAGTTCATGGTCAGCTGCGGCGTGGATGTCACCATGTCCGGCGGCGATACGCCCCCGCTGCCGGAGAAGCACACCGCCCTTATGACCGACGACGAGGCCCTCCGCGCCCTGACGCTCCGCTGCGTGGGCCACAATATGGAGCTGATGCACCGCCTCACCGATCAGCGCAGCTTCGCCCGTCTGCTGGAGGAGGCCCGCGGCGAGACGGATTGGCGCCGTCTCCGCGCTTATCTGGCGGTGATGGAGTCCTACTCCCTCTATCTGCATATCCCACAGAAGGTCCAGACCCTGACGTTCCTCTACGAGCTGCTGATGCACCGCGAGGGCGATATCCGCCGTCAGGCGGCGGCGCTGCTGGGCGAGATCATCGCCGGCTTCCACGCCGGCTACGCCAAGGAGCGCCCCGCCGACATCCGCCCGGACCCCCGGGCCATCACCGACGTGGACCAGTGGAGGCTCTATCTGGACAAGATACTGTATCCCGACCATAAGCTCATGCCCCAGCACCGCCGCTGGATCGGCTATACCCTGAAATTCGCCGTCGGCTCTCTGCTGAGCCACTGCCCCGGCCGGGAGGAGCGCTTCCTGGCCCCGGTGTTCGCCTACTACCGCAGGCCGGAGGATCTGGACGACTACACCGCCTTCCAGCTGCTGGATACCGCCGCCGCTCTGCCGGATACGGCCTATACGGCCAGCCGCGCCCGGCAGATGATGGACTTTGCCGCCGCCCTGTCCCTGCGTAAGGACCTGACCATCCGCATGGCCGCCGTGCTGCTGCTGGACCGTCTCGCCCGCCTGTACCCGGAGGACGGCCGCGCGCTGGAGGCCGTGACCGCCGTCCCCGACGGCGACAGCGGCACCCTGCGCTATCTCAAGCAGGATGTGCTCTCTCAGGGCGCGCCCCTTCTTCTGCCGGAGGACGTGGTCTCCGAGATCTTCCTGGACAACCTGAAGACCGCCACGCCGTGGATCACCAAGCAGGGCAACCTGCGCCTGCTGACGGACTTTGCCCGCAGCGGCAAAAGCCCCGCCCTCCATATCGCCACCCACCTGTCCAATCTCATCAAGGTCAGCGACCGCGTCACCGTCCGCCACAGCGCCGGCAACGCCCTGCTGGCCCTGGCGCCTCGACTGACGGCCGACCAGCGCAACGAGGTGGCGGTGGAGCTGTGCCGCGGCCTGGAGCTGGGCCAGCAGGAGTTCACCAAGTATATCCCCGACTACCTGGGCCGTTTTGCCCTGTGGCTGCCCCCGGCGGAGCTGGATGAGGTGCTGGATGACCTTCGCGTGAACCTCAGCTCCTCCGACAGCCGCGTTACCGCCTCCGTGCTGGATACCGTGGGCGTCATCTATGAGGCGTACGATGCCTATCGCTCCCGCTTCCCGGAGACGGACGACGCCTACCGCCGCCGCCGTGAACGGCTGCTGGGCCTGCTGATGCGGGGCCTCAGCGGCATTGACGGTGCCACCCGGCAGGAGGCCCTGTTCGTGTTGGGCCGCCGGGTCTTCGGCTCCGGAGAGCTGGGCCGCCACGAAAAGCGCCGCGCCTTTATGCTCACCCAGCGCAAGCTGCTCTCCGCCCAGGACGAATTCCCCGGCGAGGGCCTGACGTTCTACTACCGGGCCGCCATGCTGGGCAAGCTCTACCGCTTCATCACCGAGGAGCGCCTGTTCCACAAGGGCTTTGACTTCGGCGCGCCCCGCCCCGTGGCCTTCTTCCCCGGCACCTTCGACCCCTTCACCCTGTCCCACAAGGGCATCGTCCGGGCCATCCGCGACCAGGGTTTCGAGGTCCTGCTGGCCATTGACGAGTTCTCCTGGTCCAAAAAGACCCAGCCCTACCGCCTGCGCCGGCGCATCGCCGCCATGGCCGTGGCCGACGTGTTCCACGTCAGCATTTTCCCGGAGGACTTCCCGGTGAACATCGCCAACCCGGAGAACCTCCACGAGCTGCGCGCCGCCTTCCCGGGCCGCAGCGTGTCCATCGTGGTGGGCAGCGACGTGGTGCTCCACGCCTCGTCCTACAAAAAGTCCGTCACGCCGGACTCCATCCACACCTTCGACCACGTGGTCTTCCGCCGCACCGAGCCGGATGCCGAGCCGGCGGATTACAGATGCATCACCGGCAAGGTGCTGGAGCTGACGCTCCCGCCCCAGCTGGAGGAGATCAGCTCCACCCGCATCCGCGAGGCGGTGGATGCCAACCGCGACATCTCCAACCTCATCGATCCCACGGTGCAGGAGTTCATCTATCGCCGCGGCCTGTACCTCCGCGAGCCCCAGGACAAGCCCGTTCTCCGCACCGAGGACCTGAGCTTCCTGCCCGCCTCGCCGGAGACGGCGGAGAAATTCCTCCGCACCATGCTCTCCGTGCCCACCGCCGCGGCGCTGCGGACGCAGATCGAGAGCCGCGGCGACGACGTGATGGTCTGCCGGGACACCGACGGCACCATTCTGGGCGCGGCCAGCTACGCCTGCCTGGACTCCGCCCGCCTCTTCGCCCGCCTGGGCGACCCGGCCCTCTCCGGCCTGGTCCGCCAGAACGCCGGCGGCCGCACCCTGCTCATCAGCGGGCTGTTCGTGCCCCGGGGCGAGCGCCAGAGCGACCTCTGCCAGCTGCTCATCACCGAGGTGCTGACCCTGGCTCTCAGCCGTGAGTTCACCTATGCCCTCTACCTTCCCCTGGAGGGCGCCGTCTCCGGCTACGGCCGCCAGCTGCTGACGCTCCAGGGCTTCGTCCCGGCTGGTGACAGCACGGACGCCCTGGCCGTGGATATGCGCTGCCCCATCGTCCTCAGCCGCAACGTGGACACCGCGGTGAAGGCGCCCTTCAGCTCCTCGCCCCGGGTGCTTGCCGCCATCGCCGCCGCCCACCGCCGCCTGCAGGCGGCGCTGACAAAGCTGCAGCCCGGATCTCTGGTGCTCAGCCTGTCCGCCGGCGTCATCTACCACCGGCTGCTCCAGCGTATCACCGGCCGCAACGGCGTCCCCGCGGAGCCCACCACGCCCCGCGTCCTCGGCCCGGATATCTGCGTCCCCTACGGCAAGATCCTCCGCGGCGTGGCCGTGCCCAACACCGTCACCAAGACCCTGCGTACCGACAAGGTCTACGAGCCGGACCTCAGCACCTATTCCATCGAAGCCTACCCGGACTACTCGCCCCTGCCCGACCAGGTCCGCACCATCCACGCCTTTGCCCGCCCCGTCATTCTCGTGGACGATATGCTCCACGACGGCAAGCGCATCCGCCGCCTGGCCCCGCTGCTCGCCGAGACGAACACCCCCGTGGATCAGGTGCTGGTGGGCTACCTCACCGGCATGGGCCGCGATCTGATGGAGCAGCTGGGCTACGACGTGGACGCCATCTACTACCTGCCCAACCTGCGCCTGCGCTTCGTCGAGTCCACGCTCTATCCCTTCATCGGCGGCGACACCGTCCGCCGCAGCGAGGCCCTGCCCGGCGGCCTTCAGCCCGCCGTCAACCGCATCCTGCCCTACGCCGCCCCCGAGTACACCGGCATGGACGACGAGACCGCCTGGGAGCTCTCCCTCTGCTGCCTTGAGAATGCCCGCGACATTCTTCTGGCCCTTGAAACGGAATTCCGTTCCCTCTACGCCCGCAACCTCACCCTCAGCCGTCTCGGCGAAGCGGTCATCCTGCCCCTCTGTCCCGACAAGGGCGGCTGCATGACCTACGATCTCTCCCGCGCCGCCAGCACGTATTTGGAGGGAGATATAGAACTCCTGAAACGTATGCGCCCTGCGAGATAATGCACCGTCTTTTCCGCCCTGCCATCGTCAAATCTCCTCGACGTACACACGGTACGCCTTCGTCGGTTTGCCATCGGCAGGACGAAAAATCCGGCACATTCTCTATTCCTCAAGGGGGGGGCCTGCGCCTCCGCGCCTCGTCTTGACACAAAATCTGAACCTTTATCAAGACTATGCGGCGCTGCTTCGTCATCGGCAGGACGCAAGATCCGGCACATTCTCTATTCCTCAAGTGGGGGCCTGCGTCTCCGCGCCTCGTCTTGACACAAAATCTGGACCCTTATCAAGGCTATGCGGCGCTGCTTCGTCATGCAAGATCCGGCATCTCTGCTCCTCAGGGGGCCTGCCGTGGCGTGAAATTTGCGCGTCAGCACCCCGCCGGAGGCAAAAAGATAGAAACAGGAGAAGCTACTATGATCGATCTCAACGATACCAACCTGCCGCGCATCCCGTCTAAGTGCCGCGTCACCCTGCTGGCCCTGGGCGATGTGGGCAGCACGCTGCTGACGGGCCTGCGGCTCATGGGCGGCGACGTGATAGGCTCCGTCGGCATCTGCGACGTGCGCCCCGGCGTCTCCGAGCGCTGGGAGTTCGAGCTGAACCAGATACAGTCCCCGGACGGTGCGGCGCTGCCCCCGGTGGACATCATCGCGCTGGAGCAGCTGTTCGACGGCGACGTGTTCCTGTTCTGCGCCTCCCGGATGATCCCGGATACCTCCGTTACGGCGGGGGATGTCCGCATGGCCCAGTACGGCCTGAACCGGGAGCTGGTGTCCATCTACGCCCGCATGGCCCGGGACAGGCGGTACAGGGGCCTGTTCTGCGTGGTCAGCGATCCGGTGGACCCCCTCTGCCGCGCTGTCCTGCGTGAAAGCGGCCTGTCCCCGGCCCAGGTCCGGGGCTTCGGCCTGGGCGTTATGCACGCCCGCGCCCTGTACTACGCCCGGAGGGACCCTCGCTTCGCGTCCTACCTTACCGAGGGCCGCGCCTTCGGCCCCCACGGCGAGGATCTGGTGCTGGCCAACTCCGTGGCGCATTACGACGACGCCCTCTCCCGTGAGTTGACGGAGAAGGTGGCCCACGCCAATCTGGAGATGCGTAAGCTGGGCTACAAGCCCTATGTGGCCCCGGCCCTGTCCTCCGGCGCGCTGAGCCTGCTGGCCCTGCTGCGGAGGCAGTGGCATTATTCCTCCGTCTACGACGGCCAGGTGTTCATGGGCTGCCGCAATCGTCTGACCCCCGCCGGCATCGAGACGGAGCCGCTGACCCTGCCGCCCGCCCTGCAAAAGCGTATCGACGACACCCGCGCCAAGCTGAACGCCATAGAATAACGGAGGTATCCGCCATGCTCACCGTTCTGCTCCCCGAAAACGACCGCAGCCCCGCCCTGCGGGACCTGCTGGTGCCCCTGCTGCCTCCGGGCAGCGATATCCGCGACCCCGATGACGGGCTGGAGGACCTGGCCGGCCGCCGTTTGCTGTTCGCTGTGGCGCTGGACGAGGGCGGCTGCAATATGGCCTATTACCGTATGCTCTCCCGCCTGCGCCGCAGCACAGACCTGCTCTCCGACAGTATCGGCGCGTGCATCGTCACCGGCGTGGGCGAGTTCTACACCAAGGATGTGGCCCGGGACATGGTCTTCGCCGCCAACCAGGCGGGCTGCGGCTTCCTCGGCCGCCCGCTGGTGGAGGCCACCGGTTCCCTGCGGAATTTCCGCACCCAGGCCCAGATCGGCGGTACCGATGAGGTCACGGCCTTCCATGCCGCCGTGGCGGAGCTGCTCTCCCGCCTGAACGGCTGGGAAAAGCCCGCCCCCATCCGCCATGTGCTGGCTCTCCACGCCTCCCAGCGCGCCACGTCCAACACCCTGGCCCTGTGGGAGCTGGTGAAGGCCGGTCTTCCGTCGGACCTCGGCGTGCAGGAGATCTGCCTCCGCAACGGCACCATGGCCGACTGCAACGGGTGCAGCTATACAGCCTGTCTCCACTTCGGCGAGCAGGGCGGCTGCTTCTACGGCGGCCCCATGGTGGACGAGGTCTATCCCGCCGTGCGGAAATGCGACGCCATGGTCATGCTCTGCGCCAACTACAACGACGCCCTGGCTGCCAACCTGACCGCCTGTGTCAACCGGCTCACGGCCCTGTTCCGCCAGACCCGTATGTACGACAAGCGGCTCTTCGGCCTGATCGTCTCCGGCTACTCCGGCGGCGACCTGCTGGCCCGCCAGCTGATCTCCGCCCTGAATATGAACAAGTCCTTCTACCTTCCGCCCCGCTTCTCCCTGCTGGAAACGGCCAATGAGCGCGGCAGCCTTGTGAAGCTGCCGGGCATCGAGGCGCAGGCGGCGGCCTTCGCCCGGCACATCGCGGAGAGCTGAATAACCCCGCCGCAAACCGGGGAAAATACTTCCATCAATCAAAAGGAGGTGTGTTCCATGCAGGCAATGGTGTTGGAGAAGGCGTGCATCCAGTGCGGACTGTGCGCGGGGCTGTGCCCGGAGGTGTTTGCGCTGAACAGCGGCGAGCCCGCCCGGGTGACGGTGGACCCTATCCCGGACGCGCAGAAGATCGGCGTGCAGGAGGCGGCGGACAGCTGTCCCGTGGCCGCCATTCAGGTAACGGCGTAAAAATCCCCGAAAATGCCGCAAAAACCACTTTACAACGGTGATTTTCTGTGGTATCATCTCAAAGTACGCGCTAAGCGCGTCCGACCCCTGCCTTAGCCCTGCGGAGCGTTCCATCTCTCCCACGGCCCAGGCTGCGGGCGTATTTCAAGAAAGGTGGAAACACAACCATGATGCTGAAAGACCAGAAGACCTCTATCATCGAGGCCAATCGCACCCACGAGACCGACACCGGCTCCCCCGAGGTCCAGGTGGCCATTCTCACCGAGCGTATCAACCAGCTGACCGCGCACCTGAAGGTCCATCCCCATGACTTCCACAGCCGCCGCGGTATGCAGATGATGATCGGTAAGCGCCGTCGTCTGCTGGACTACCTGGCCAAGAAGGACATCGAGCGTTATCGTGCCCTGATCGCCAAGCTGGGTCTGCGTAAGTAAGTTGAAACAGGGTGATGTGCGCTTGCGCATCACCCTTCTTTCACATTCTGCGCCGTGTACAAATTGACCATTAGCAGTTGAAAATGCGCCGAAATTCAGGGTTTCGGAGCGTTTTCAAGTGCTAACGGCGATAGGTCGCGGGCAGAATGCCATTTCACAAAAAAGGAGAAACGATATGTCAACGATCATCACCAAGCGCCAGTTCCCCCACTATCACAAATACACCATGGACCTGGCCGGCCGTCCCCTGACGCTGGAGGTCGGCAAGCTGGCCGAGCTTGCCAACGCCGCCGTCATGGTGGGCTATGGCGACACCCGCGTCCTCTGCTGCGTCACCGCCGCCCCCCGTCCCCGCGACGGCATCGACTTCTTCCCCCTGTCCGTGGACTTCGAGGAGAAGATGTACGCCGTGGGCCGCATCCCCGGCAGCTTCAACCGCCGCGAGGGCCGTCCCGGCGAGAAGGGCATCCTGACCTCCCGCGTCATCGACCGCCCCATCCGCCCCCTGTTCCCCTACGACTTCCGCAACGACGTGTCCGTCATGTGCACCGTCATGGCCGTGGACCACGACTGCTCCCCCGAGATCGCCGCGCTGATCGGCACCTCCGCCGCCCTGGCCATCTCCGACATTCCCTGGAACGGCCCCGTGGCCGCCCTGAAGGTGGGCCTGGTGGACGGCAAGCTGGTCTTCAACCCCGACGCCGAGCAGCGCAAGGTCAGCGATCTGGACGTGACCGTCGTCTCCACCGGCAAGAAGGTCGTCATGATCGAGGCCGGCGCCAACGAGGTGCCCAACGACGTGATGTTCGAGGCCATCAAGCAGGCCCACGAGGAGAACCAGAAGCAGATCGCCCTCATCAATCAGATGGTGCAGGAGATCGGCAAGCCCAAGTTCGAGTACCCCCACGCCGACTTCAACTACGAGCTGTTCAACAAGATCACCGCCGACTTCATGGACGAGGCCAAGGCCGCCATGGACACCGACGACAAGAACGTCCGCGAGCAGCGCTGGAACGCCATGATCGAGAAGTGGCACGAGAAGTACCTGGAAGAGTACCCCAACATGGACCAGTACCTGGAGGAGATCACCTACAAGTTCCAGAAGATGATCGTCAAGAAGTGGCTGCTGGAGGGTCACCGCGTGGATGGCCGCCAGAAGAACGAGATCCGTCCCCTGGACGCCGAGGTGGGCGTGCTGCCCCGGGTCCACGGCTCCGGCCTGTTCACCCGCGGTCAGACGCAGGTCCTGTCCGTTTGCACGCTGGATACCCTCTCCGCCAACCAGAAGCTGGACACCATCTGGGAGGAGACGGAGAAGCGCTATATGCACCACTACAACTTCCCCGGCTACTCCGTCGGTGAGGCCAAGCCTGCCCGCAGCCCCGGCCGCCGCGAGATCGGCCACGGTGCGCTGGCCGAGCGCGCCCTGCTGCCCGTCATTCCCCCGGTAGAGGAGTTCCCCTACGCCATCCGCGTGGTCAGCGAGGTCGTGTCCTCCAACGGCTCCACGTCCCAGGGCTCCATCTGCGGCAGCACCCTGGCCCTCATGGACGCCGGCGTGCCCATCAAGGCCCCTGTGGCCGGCATCTCCTGCGGCCTGATCCAGGACGATGACGGCTCCTTCACCACCTTCATCGACATCCAGGGCGTGGAGGACTTCCACGGCGAGATGGACTTCAAGGTGGCCGGCACCAAGAAGGGCATCACCGCCATTCAGATGGACCTGAAGAACGACGGCCTGACCATGGAGATCATCAAGAACGCGCTGGATATCACCTATGACGCCCGCTGCCAGATCCTGGACCAGGTCATGCTGCCCTGCATCGCCCAGCCCCGGCCCGAGGTCAGCAAGTACGCCCCCAAGATGGTCACCATGCACATCGACCCGGATAAGATCCGCGACGTCATCGGCAAGGGCGGCTCCGTCATCCAGAAGATCGTGGCCGAGTCCGGCGCCAAGATCGACATCGACGACGACGGCACCATCCACATCGCCTCCCCCGATGCCGAGAGCTGCGAAAAGGCCAAGAAGTGCATCGACGACATCGTCTTCGTGCCCGAGGTGGGCCAGCTGTACTACGGCCGCGTCGTGCGCCTGATGACCTTCGGCGCCTTCGTGGAGCTGGCCCCCGGCAAGGACGGTCTGGTCCATATCTCCAAGCTGGCCGACAAGCGCATCGAGAAGGTGGAGGACGCCTGCAAGATCGGCGACATGATGTGGGTCAAGGTCACCGAGATCGATGAGAAGGGCCGCGTGAACCTGAGCCACAAGGACGCCATGAAGGAGATCGCCGCCAAGGAAGCCGCCGGCGAGCCCATCAAGTAAAGCATCGTTTTTTATATCCCCCGGTCCGCCGGGGGATATTTCTTTTTCCCGCCGCCTGTGGTATACTGAGAAAAACACCCTGCAAGGAGGTCCCGCCTATGTCCGACACCATCGCCGCCATCGCCACGCCCGGACAGCCCAGCGCCATCGGTATCCTGCGCCTGTCCGGCCCGGATACCTGTGCCGCGCTGGACGCGGTGTTCCGCGCCAAAAACGGCAGGCCCGCCGCGCAGCAGCGCCCCCGCGCCATGGTGCTGGGCGAGCTGCTGGACGAGACGGGGCAGGTCATCGACAGCGTGCTGTGCGTCCATTTCCCCGCGCCCCACAGCTATACCGGCGAGGACTGCGCCGAGCTCCACTGCCACGGCAGCCCCATCGTGCTGGACACGGGCCTCCGCGCCCTGTTTGCCGCCGGCTGCCGCCAGGCCGGTCCCGGCGAGTTTACCAAGCGGGCCTTTCTCAACGGGCAGCTGGACCTGCTCCAGGCGGAGTCCGTGGCGGACCTGATCGACGCCGAGACGGCCCAGCAGGCCCACAACGCCGTCTGCCAGCTGGACGGCGCGCTGAGCCGCACCGTGGCGCGTATCTACGACGGCCTCATGGACATGGCCGCCCGGTTCTACGCCGTGGTGGACTATCCGGACGAGGACATCGAGGATCTCCAACGCGAGCAGATGCTGGACACCCTGCGCCGGGCCCAGAACGATCTGGAAGCGCTGGTGGCCGGGTTTTCCCGCGGCCGTTTGCTGAAGCTGGGCGTGCCCACGGTGCTGCTGGGCAAGCCTAACGCCGGCAAATCCTCTCTGCTGAACGCCCTCCTGGGCTATGACCGGGCTATCGTCACCGACATCGCCGGCACCACCCGCGACACGGTGGAGGAAAAGGTCACCGTGGGCGGCGTGCTCCTGCGGCTCATCGACACGGCGGGCATCCGCGCAACGGACGACCGGCTGGAACAGATGGGCATCCAGCGCACGATGTCGAGCATCGAGCGGGCGCAGATCGTGATTTACATGACCGATGCGGCACGCCTTGCCGCAGGTGCGCCCGTTGCCCCGGAATTCCCGCTCCGTGCCGACCAGAAACTGCTGGTGCTGGTAAATAAAACGGATACGGCACCGGACTGCCCCCTGCCCGAAGGCACGATCGGCATTTCAGCCCGCAACGGCGACGGCATAGAGAGCCTGCGCCGGATATTACGCTCCTTTGTGGATACGGAAGCCCTCTACCACGGCGACGCAATCGTTTCGAACAACCGCCATTATGAAGCCCTCACGGCCGCCGGCGATGCGCTCCGCCGGGCCCTCGACCTGTCTCTTATACACATCTCCGAGCCCACGAGACAGGCAG
>ENA-OZST01000268-OZST01000268.1-human-gut-metagenome-genome-assembly--contig:-NODE-268-length-17838-cov-5.525952_pt1 | contig 17838 bp, 8 predicted proteins | sample MGYA00244127_ERZ653976 | MGnify/ENA primary metagenome ERZ653976 (study PRJEB26926, sample SAMN06164877) | human gut metagenome | biome: ENVO:00009003; feature: ENVO:2100002; material: ENVO:00002003...
CAGATGAGTAAATTAACCGTAAAATCAATTCAAATTTATTAGGCACAATGATTCCTTTACGTCGGGTGTGGTCAATAAAATCAGGAATCATTTCAGTGGAGTGATAACACACGGTAACAATGATTTCATTGTTTGTAATGATACCGATGGGGATAGTGATATAAGGGATGCTTCCCTGTTGTTGCAGGGGGATTCGGATAATGGTCAGTAGCCAGTTGTCTTCCGTATCCGTTCGCGGACGTTCATCCATATCGGCGATGTCCTCTAAAAAAGCTTCGGGAACTTTTAATTCTTTAGTCAGAAACTCAAAATCACTTTGGTCGGGGCATTCTACATTCACCCAGCAGTTTGGCATCCATTGTGGCTTTTCTACAAAGCCATTCTCACAATAAAGATATTTTCTCATCTTATTGCCTCCTTTCGTTCGTTTATATCCGTTCAGAGGCATTCAGAGTAGTGATTGCCCTGTCGGATCAGTTAATACTATTGCACGTTCGTGGTATTGAATCGTCCATTTTTATTGATTGTTTTTTGTTTAAAGCGGTACAAAAGTACATAAAACCTTTAAAGGACAGACAGAAGTCAGGAGGCTTTTATATTTTTTTTAAGAATATCACCGGAAAGCAATCAGTGCCCGAGCAATGATGGTTTTGTCGCCATAGCACAGTTCTAACGTACTGTGTTTACCGATTAAGTTCCCTGGCGGAAACTATTGTTGTTAAAACATTTAGCATCCTTTTAATTACATGCAAAATTCACTTAAAAAATCGTTTGTCCAATACCTATTTATGATGAATCTTGTTCTATATAATCCTAATAATTAGGTATTGTGGAAGGTGCTGAAGTCGGTTACCTTTGCAAATGTAATAATTACAATTTAAAAATCAGTTTTAATTTAAAAATAAAAAGAGTATGGAACCAATTATTAATTCACAAGTTCCTGAATTTAAAGTTCAGGCATTCCATAATGGAGAGTTTAAAACCGTAACTAATAAAGATATTGAAGGTAAATGGGCTATTTTCTTCTTCTATCCTGCTGACTTTACGTTTGTATGCCCTACCGAACTTGTAGATATTGCTGAAAAGTATAATCAGTTCAAAGAAATGGGAGTGGAAGTATATTCTGTAAGCACCGATTCACATTTCGTTCATAAAGCATGGCATGATGCGTCTGAAAGTATCCGCAAAATCACTTATCCGATGTTGGCAGATCCTACAGGTGCTTTGTCGCGTGCATTTGGTGTGATGATTGAAGAAGACGGTATGGCTTATCGTGGTACTTTTGTAGTGAATCCCGAAGGCAAGATCAAATTAGCTGAAATTCAGGACAACAGCATCGGGCGTAATGCTGATGAACTTCTTCGTAAGGTAGAAGCTGCCCAGTTTGTAGCCACTCATGATGGTGAGGTTTGTCCTGCTAAATGGAAGAAAGGTGCTGAGACCTTGAAACCGAGTATTGATTTGGTAGGTAAAATTTAAAGTATAGAACTCATGTTAGATAGTGCGATAAAAGATCAGTTAAAAGGTCTTTTTGCCCAATTGGAAGCGCACTATACTTTTGACATCTTTGTCCACCCTCAGCACGAAAGTCGTGCCGAGTTGGTGGACTCGTTGGAAGAAGTGGCTTCCTGTTCGGATAAACTTTCCTGTCGGTTGCAGGATAGTGAAGGGCTGAAGTTTATCCTTTTAAAAGAAGGAAAGGATACGGGAATCACATTTCGTGCCGTACCTGGTGGTCATGAATTTACTTCTTTGTTGATGGCTGTTCTGAATGCTGACGGCAAAGGAAAGAATTTTCCGGACGAGTTTATTACCAGACGTATCAAGGCATTACAGGGGCCGATTAGTTTGATCACCTATTTGTCTCTCACCTGTACCAATTGTCCCGATGTGGTTCAAGCTTTGAATATGATGGTACTTCTGAATGGTCAGATACGCCATGAGGCAGTAGATGGATCTATAAATGAAGAAGAAGTAGAACGGATGAAAGTACAGGCCGTTCCTACTGTATTTGCTGATGGTGAACAGATTCATGTGGGGCGTAGCAGTATGGGGGATCTGTTGGAGAAGCTGGAAGCCCGTTACGGTTCGGTGGAATTGGAAGCTGTTGAGACAAAAGAATATGATGTACTGGTAGCCGGTGCTGGTCCTGCCGGTGCGACAGCTGCTATCTACTCGGCTCGTAAAGGGTTGAAAGTAGCAATAATAGCCGAGCGTATTGGTGGACAAGTCAATGAAACGATGGGGATTGAGAACTTGATATCTGTGCCTCAGACTACCGGTAAACAGTTGGCCCAGGATCTGAAAAAACATTTGGCGGAATATCATATTGATATTTTAGAAAATCGCCGGATAGAGAAAGTGGAAGTGGCAGAGGGCATGAAAGTGTTGTCTGTGAAAGGTGGAGAAACGTATAAGGCTCCCGTATTGATCATTGCTACCGGGGCGAATTGGAGAAAATTGAATGTTCCCGGTGAAGAAAAATACATCGGTCATGGAGTTGCTTTCTGTCCTCATTGTGACGGACCATTTTATAAAGATAAGGAAGTAGCAGTCATAGGTGGTGGAAACTCCGGGGTTGAGGCTGCTATTGATTTGGCGGGAGTCTGTTCCAAAGTGACTGTATTCGAATTCATGGATACTTTGAAAGCGGATACTGTTTTGCAGGAGAAAGCTAAAAGCCTGCCCAATGTGGATATTATTACTAATACTCAAACGGTAGAGGTGTTAGGAAACGGTGATAAAGTGGTGGGGCTTATAAAGAAAGACCGTTCATCCGAAAAAGAAGAGATCTTTGCCTTGGATGGTATTTTTGTCCAAATAGGTTTGACTGCCAATAGCACTTTGTTTAAAGAATTGCTGGAAACGAACCGCATGGGTGAAATTCTGACTGATAAAAATGGCCGGACCTCTGTAAAAGGTATCTATGCTGCCGGAGATGTAACGGATGTTTCCTATAAACAGATAGTTATAGCAATGGGGGAAGGCGCCAAGGCTGCTTTAGCTGCATTCGAAGACCGGATGCGCGGAACGATTTATTAGTGATAAGTGGTTGGTGGTGAATAGTGGGTGCATATCGCAGTATTTACCACTAATCTTATCACTAAAAAATGCACTCTTTGTATGTATATTGGTGAGAATATGCTTTCTTTGTAGGTGAATCACCGTTTACAGCATTGATATGGCAGAATCGAGACGTACTTCATTGAAAGATTTGGCACAGATATTAGGTGTATCCATACCTACAGTATCCCGTGCCTTGAAAAATAGTCCCGAAATCAGTCGGGAACTTTGTATTAAAGCTCAAAAATTGGCAAAAGAGATGAATTATCACCCCAATCCTTTTGCTATGAGTCTCCGGAAAAATACTCCCCGTACCATTGGAGTAATTGTACCTGATATTGTTACTCATTTCTTTGCGTCTATTTTAAGTGGTATAGAAGATACCGCTATAGCAAACGGCTATTTTGTTATCATCACGACTTCCCATGAGTCATACGACCATGAGAAAAGAAATATTGAGAATTTGGTCAATATGCATGTGGAAGGTATTATAGGTTGTTTATCTCAAGAAACAACAGATTATGCCCATTGGTTGAGTTTGGATGATATGAATATGCCGCTTGTTCTATTTGATCGTGTTTGCATGCCTGACCGTTTTTCTACGGTAGTGGCTGATGGAGTATATTCTGCTCAGATGGCGACACAGCACTTGTTGGATCATGGAAGCAAACGGATTGCTTTTATCGGTGGTGCAAACCATCTGGATATAGTAAGAAAGAGAAAACATGGTTACCTTGAAGCGTTAAGGGAAAATAAGATACCTATTGAGAAAGATTTGGTTGTGTGTCGGAAAATTGATTTTGAAGAAGGGAAAATAGCTACAGAAATTTTATTATCGCTTCCGGAGCCTCCCGATGCAATTCTTGCCATGAATGATACATTGGCATTTGCCGCTATGGAAGTGATTAGAAATCATAATCTTCGTATTCCTCAGGATATAGCGCTTATTGGGTATACAGATGAGCAACATGCCAATTATGTAGTGCCTCGCCTTTCGGCCGTCTCGCATCAGACTTATAAGATGGGGGAAGCCGCATGTCAGATGTTGATTGATAAGATTAAGGGAGATAAAAAAATCAGGCAAATCATTATTCCTACTTGTTTGCAGGTGAGGGAAAGCAGTATAAAAAGGAAGGATTGAGAACCGAAATGTATTTTAAGAAGAGAATAAGGCTGAACTCTTCACAAAGAGCCAACCTTATTTCTTTATATATTGGAGTATTATTGAGTGACCAACGTAATAATGGAACGTGCCGGGATCACAACTTTTTCATGGTTTTTGATGCTTCCTACCGGTAGAAGATTCTCTCCATCTTTATCCGAAGTACGATAGATTGTCCAGTTTTTTATAATTCCGTTACGCTGATAGAAAGTAAACTCTTTATCTTCCGCTGCATAATTAATCATAACGAAAACCTCCTTTCCGTCTGTATTTTGGTATGCTGAACACATTAGTCCGGTTACATCCGTATCGCCTTCAGGAATGATTTTCCCTTGGTTGTCTTTGGCTATAATTGCTTTCCGAACAGCTCCCGGGCGTATAAATCTACTGTAGTTTCCCAAAGCCCACATTAATTTGGAGTCTTTCACCTCACCATTCAGAAAAGTCGGATCACTATACTCACGGATTAATCCGTCTTTATAATCTCCACCGATAGATCGCCACCATTGCCAACTGCGAGCACCTGCATATACAATGTCATGATGAATGATCCGTGCTACATATAATGCTGTCTTCATGGTGAAGTCATATCCTCCGCCTCCGCCGATTTCTTCGTCATTGCCCATGATACAGGTTTCTGTCTGCCAGAAATCCACCTTATACTTGTCTAAAGTATCTTTTAATTGACAACGGATATCGTGTAAATTATTCAGAGGAGTATTAGTCCAATAACTATGCCCTACCATCAGCCGGGGAACATTGGGAGTATCACCCAGATAGGTGGCTGTACTGTCCGGATTAAAGAAAGACTGGATTTGATACCCCCGTTCCCAATTAGTCATGTGAGTATCGAACATACAACGATAGTCAGAGGACTCATTGACTAGAATCTGTGTGTCAATTTGGTTATTTACGAACTCTTTACTGATGAGGCGTATGGCACGGGCTATTTCGCGGTTGGTAGCCGGTGTACCTTCTTGTTTGGGGCCAATCCAGTTCCAATGCCCATCGGGTTCATTGAATGGACAGAGGTAATTGAACTTGATTCCATCGTGTTTCTCCACCCCTTTTATGACATTGGCAAGAAAACGGGCAAAATTCTTATAATGCTCTTCCTTTAAGTTTAAGGTTCCTCCACGGCCTGTGTTGGTGGCAAGACCGTTTTGTGTGAAATATACGGGAGGTGAATTAAGAAATGCCAAAAATTTGTTTACACCCCGTTCTTTTGCCAGACGCAGGAAGTTGCGCTGCCCTTGTTGTTTATTCCAATTATAGTTACCATCTGCCTGAAGGAAACATTCGGTGCGCATCCAGGGAGAGGCTATCTGGCTGGCTTCTCCTTGTTCCGCACTTCCGGCTCCTACATTGAAACGCCATAAAGACAAGCCGATTCCTTTAGGTTGTCCGTTTTCATGGTTTTCCGTACTGAACAGCCAGTCGGCTACTTGGTTTTGTTTTTCTTGCGGCCATAAGCCGATAAATTGCATGCTCCAACAGTCTGATGCTCCGAAATAGTCCATGGTTTGACAGGGTTGGTCTGTTTCTATTTCAAAGTGAATGGCAGGATGTTGAGCAAACAGGTTTGCTGTTGCAAATAAAGAGAATAATAATGCTTTGTATTTCATAAAGTTGAGGGATTATTTCAGATTATAAATGACAGTTGTAACACTTTCCGAAGGCACAATTACTTGTTGGTCTGCCGTGACGTGTACCTCTTGCAAATTTTTGTTATTTGTTGTTGTATAAGTAGTGATGGAGCTTATTTCACTTACCCATTCTTTATGAATTTCGTTTAGCCGGACTCCTTTTTCTGATAGATTGGTATAAACAGCAACAATTTTATCTTTTTTCGGTGAAATCCATGCTGACCCGAAGAAACTGGATGATTCATTCATGTTAAGCATGATACGGCGATAACCCGGTCGGATGAATAGGCTGTAGTTACCTAATACCCAAAGTGTGGGAGTAGCTTTATAAGTGCCTTCTTTCTCTATATCCCCATAAACTCCATCGGAGGGTTCCAGTGAAATCAGTAAGAAGCGGTTTTTGTGTCCCCAGCGGGGGATATCCATTGAGGTCCAGTAACTCCAGGAGGAAACTCCTGCTATAGTTAGGTCATTGTGTATTACTTTTGACATATAAAGTGCAATGTCCATTTCGGTTGCTTGGTCATAGCCTATAAACTCGGAAGAGCTGTATCCGTCGCCTAACATACTCCACTCACTTTGCCATATTTCTACATCATATTGTTGGGCTGCTTGGGCCAGTTGTTTCCGGACATTACGCATACCATCCCATGTGCCATCTGTCCAGTAGCTGTGGCCGCAGATAAGTTTCTTTACATGAGTCAGGTTGCCTATATAGGTGGAAGTTCCAGGTGTGAAAAATGCTGAAAGTACGTTACTATGGGCGGCATCATTCTTAAATTTGTAGAGATATTCATAATCTCCAGATTCCCCTGGAAGAATATCAATAGAAAGACCGGCAGAAGTGATGGCGGTATCCAATTCACGTATAAGTCTGGCTACTTCATCATTAGTCCATCCGCTGCCTTCCTGGCCGCTGTCCCAATTATATTGGGGTTCGTTAACTGGTGAGATATGTGTCACTGGATATCCTTCGTTTACATAGTATTTTGCTACATCTGACATGTATCTGGCAAAGTCCGTATAACATTCATCCTTCAAATTAGAAACTCCTCCGCTATTGGAGAATCCTTTTCCGTTGGAGGTATATTGTACAGGAGGGGTATTGCTGAAAAGTACTATACTCTGACAACCAAACTCTTTGGCGCGCTGCAAGAAGTAGCGCTGCCCTTTACAGCGTGTCCAGTCTAATGTTAAGTCATCAGTCAGATAAGATTCTGCTCTGCGTGATTTGTCTTCTATTCCACTTGCTTCACCTTGTTCTGCACTGCCACCACCTAGATTCACACGCCACATGGAGAGTCCTATACCTTTAGGTTGTCCTGATTGTATTTCAGAAGAGAATAGCAGTTCACTGATTTTGTCACGATTCGTTATCCAGCTTTTTCCTACGAAGGCAGGTGCCCAACAATCTGATGCGCCAAATCCTGTCAGAGTCTGAAAAGATTGTCCGGCATCTATGGTTACTGTTTTTTCTACGTTTATGCTGCTGTCCGGTTGCCCCGATGTATCCGGTGTTTGGGGAGAATCGTCACTGCAGGCTACAGTAGAAAAGAACAGTGGAAGAGTAAAAATATATTTTAGTTTCATTGTTTTAGATGGATTAAAAAATAGTCGCGGATAATCCTAGCAAACTATCCGCGACAGAATATAAAGACCTATTGAATGTTTAATTCCTGTAACAATCTGTTCTTTTTGGAAAATGATTAATTCCAGCCCGGATTTTGGGTGATAGAACCATTAGACATTGTAATCTCATATAAAGGTATCGGGAATACCATATCCCGGTTTTCGTTGAAGCTGATTCCTTTATCACTTGCCTCACCTTGATTTTCCCATTCGTAAATGTCGCGGGTAGCGGGATCTGTATTGTATTTTACAAATGTACCGTTTGCTCCCATCAGGTTACAAATCATTTTCTTGCCATTGTCATCTGTCCAACGGCGGATATCATAGATTCTGTTTTGTTCCCATGCCAGTTCCAAACGACGTTCTAGCCGGATAGCTTTGCGAAGCTCGTTTCCACTGGATGTGACAGCAGGTAATTTTACACGATTCCGTACCTCATTAAGGTAGGTACGTGCTGTACCATCTTCGCCCAATTCGTTGCAGGCTTCAGCATACATCAACAATACATCTGCATAGCGTAAGATACGATGATCTAATGGAATTTTGTCGATATTGTATACTTCCGGACGTTTTTCAATAGGTACAAAATACTTCCGGACAATACGTGCTGATTTATGTTGTGACGGATCTATAATATAACATTCGGGATCCCAACCGTACTTTTCGATATAATCTTTATAATTGGCGATTTTTGTGTTGTTTTCAACGAACTTGTCGAAGTTATTCTCTCCGGCAATTTCTGTACAACCGGTTTTAATGATAGTCCAACGTAAACGTTCTGTATCTCCTGCATCGATGTAGGCTTGTTCGAGGTTAGCGGTTGGCTGTCCCCAAGACCATCCGTCGCCGGGACCACTACGGGCACCGGTAATAACAGTCAAAGAACCACCCAATGCATAAGTTCCATCATACATATATTGTACTTCAAACAGACTTTCTTCGCTATTGTTATGGTCAACATCCCATACATCACCGAAGTTGTCGAGTAATTTATATTCACCTTCGTCGATGACTGTTTTCAATACATCATGTGCCTCTTGCCATTTGCTTTGGTAGAGGTAAACCTTTCCCAATAGGCCTAATGCAGCTCCACGGGTAGCGCGTCCCATATCTGTAGCAGCATATTGACTACGTTGTGGCAACACATCAGCAGCGGCTTTTAAATCATCTTCAATGAACTTATATACATCTTCGGCCGAAGCGCGGGTAATACCTTGTATTTCTTCGGGCAACAGGAAGCCTGTAATGAGAGGCACACCACCAAAATTCTTCACAAGTTCAAAATAGAAGTATCCACGGAGAAAACGTGCTTCGGCTACAAGCCGGTTCTTCATTTCTTCATCTGAGAAATCAGCTTGTGAAATGCGTTCCACTGCGATATTGCAACGTAGAATGCCTTTGTATCGATACTGCCAAAAGTTGGAGATGGCACCATTGCTTTGTCCGGTACCTTGATAGTGGGCCAAAGAAATATAGTCACTTTGACTTTGGCTGGTATTGCCCATCCAACCGTCATCACTACACATCTCGGAAAGCAACCATACTGTGTTGATATTCCACCATCCGCCAAAAGTAATGGCCTGGTAACAACCAGTAATAAATGCTTCGGCTTCTTCTGCACTTTGGAAATAAGTATCCAAATTTTGTTGCCCGCGCACTTCCTCTGTTAGGAAATCCTCACAAGAAGTGAATGTCAGCGAGGCAATCATTGTTAATATTGTTAATATCTTTTTCATGGTTTATACCTTGAGGGTTAAAATTTTAAATCAATTCCAAATAAGAAAGTACGTGGGTTAGGATAAGCGATGCCGTCAATACCGGTTTCAATTACACTGCCATCTTTACCAATCTGTGGACGTTCAGGATCCATACCTGAGTAGCTGGTGATAGTGAAAGGATTTTGAGCCGACAATGAGAGACGCAATTCGGTTCCGTTCAACCACTTCTTGGGGAGTGTGTAACCCACTTGTAATAGTTTGCAACGCATATAAGAGCCGTCTTCTACAAAGAAACTTGAAACGCGTGTGTAATTCTGATTCAAATCATTGTAGGACAGACGAGGAATATCGTTGCTGGTTCCTTCGCCATGCCATGCTTTCTGCAATGTACCTGCCCAAACGTTTTGCCCACTTACGCCGGAGTATAAACCTTTGGTCTTATTGAAAATATCATTACCGAATGTACCATAGAAGTTGGCTGTGAAATCGATGTTTTTATAGCTGAAACCCAAGTTCAAACCTACCATCAAATCGGGATATGGGTTACCGATCCATGTTTTATCATTTTCATCTAGAACTCCGTCATGATTCAAATCCTTAAAGCGAATGTCACCGGGTTGGGCATTGGATTGTACCAGCTTGCCATTTTCGTTGGTGTGAGCATAAACTTCATCCCAATTTTGGAAAATACCATCGGCTACGTAGCCGTAGAAGCGTGAAATCAAGCCACCGTCTTCATTACGGATAATTTGGTCGCTGTTGAAACCTCCAGTTTGGATAGGACCGTCACCGGAGAATTTAACAGCTTTATTTTTCACTGCGGAAAGGTTCAATCCCACATTATATCGGAAGTCTGCTACTTTGTCGTGCCAGTTCAGACTTAATTCCCAACCGCTAGCTTTCATACTACCTATATTCATCCATACTGTACTGTTCCAGTCGGGGTATCCGATGGCGAAGATATTTTGTTTCTGATAGAGCATATCAGAAGATTTCTTTTGGAAATACTCAAAGGTCATGTCTAGACGGGAGTCAAGGAAGGACATATCCACACCTACGTTCCAGTCTTCTACTGTTTCCCATTTTAGCAAATTATTGCCAACGCCTGATACCATAGTACCTGAAACACGTCCTGGAGCTGTACCGAATACATAATCAGATTGTCCTAACAAAGTCAGCGTAGCATCATTATCTATGTTTTGATTACCTACACGTCCCCAACCTCCGCGTAATTTCAAGTTACTGAAAATCTTCTGGTCTTGCATGAAACTTTCACTGATGATACGCCATGAAGCAGAAACAGAAGGGAAGATGGCATATTTGTTTCCTTTGGGGAAACGAGAAGAACCATCTGCACGAATAGAAGCTGTTAGATAGTAACGATTGTCATAGTTATACATCACGCGTCCTAAATAAGATACTAATGTGCTGTAAGCAGTTTTACCTTCTGACTTTTGGTTTTGTGTACCGGCATTTACTTCCTGCATTTGATCCATATTATTAGGAACATCGTCACGTGAGGCTTTTGATTGGAATTCAGCAAAGCGTTCAGCTGTAAAGCCACCCATTACATTAATATTATGCTTTTCTGCAAAAGTCGTGATGTAAGTAGCAGTATTAGTCCAGTTCCAATCAAGCCATTCCTGCATTTCACGGGAAACATTACTTAATGTAGATTGTTCCAAAGCATCAATATAGAATTCAGGAGTGAATTTGTCTGTACGGCGGAAGTGTGCATTAGCGCCGAACTGCGTGTGCAGGGTCAGTTTTTGAATAGGGTTTATCTGTAAATAAGTATTTACAATTGTACCCATTTCACGGGAGTGGGAATTTTGGCGGGCCAATGAACCGGCAGGGTTCCACTCCTGGTTGTTGTAAGAACGCTGATAGTTATTGAATTCGTTATCCACCCATTGATCTTCCGGCTTGAATATAGGAGTTGTGGGGTCCATAGACATGGCAGCTGAAAAAAGATCGGGGGTATCATCCCATGATTCTACACGTGGGGCAATGTCGAAACCCATTTTTACATATTTATTAAATGTATATTCTGTATTAAGGCGTGCGTTGATTTTGTCCCAATAACCATAGTCATATTGTGAATTGTTACGGTAGTAACCCATACTCAGGTTATAAACCAGTTTGTCTGAACCACCGGAGATATTGAGTGAGTAATTTTGCACTAAAGCAGTTTTGTTGATTACTTCGTCCCACCAGTCTGTTCCTCCGGGATTGGTAGTAGCGCCTGTATCATTCCAAATAGAAGTTCCTCCGTCATTTGTGTATCGGGTATTGAATACTTCTTTATATTCGGCGGCATTAGCCATTTTGGGTTTTGACAATGTTTGGAAACCTGCAGATGCATTAAAACTGATATTTGTTTTTCCTGCCATTCCTTTTTTGGTTGTGATTAGAATGACACCGTTAGAAGCACGTGTTCCGTAAATGGCAGCAGCCGAAGCGTCTTTTAAAACTTCCATAGATTCAATGTCATTACTGTTTAGGAAGTTGATGTTTGTACCTACCGGCATGCCATCTACTACATACAAAGGATCGGTTCCGTTTACTGTTGTTACACCACGGATTAGAACTTTTGGTTGTGCGCCCGGACCACCACCACTGGTTACTTGAACACCGTTGATTTTACCTTGCAAGGCGTCCATTGCATTACCGGTTACAGTTTCGGTAATTTCTTTTCCTTTTACGGTAGATATAGAACTGGTCAGGTCACTTTTTTTCACGGCTCCATAACCAATAACCACTACTTCGTCCAGTAATTCACTGGCATCTTTCAGCACTACATTGATAACGGTTTGTCCGTTTACCTTTATTTCTTGAGTCTCATATCCTATGCTGGAGAACACAAGTACGGCATCCTTGGCAACATCGTTTAGTGAATAATCACCATCAATACTTGTAATAGTACCTGTACCTGTACCTTTAACTTGCACTGTTGCACCAATCATCGGTTCTTTATCTGAAGCCGAGGTTACTACACCTTTTACAGTGATGGTCTGCGCATAGCTACATAGACTTGTCAGCGCAAGACACAATAATAATATTTGCTTTTTCATATCTTAAATCTAATGTTACTTGTTAATTGGCCGGAATGAGTTTAGCTCTTTCCAAATGAGCGTCGAATATAAGTTTATAATTCCCTGTGACGTTCACTGTTGGTTTTGCCCAATTGTCACCTACATGATCGGGTTTGGTCCATGCCGGATTGGTATATTTGGCTTCTTTACCATAATATCCGAAGATCTCCGGTTCGTCTGAGTTGTCTACACGCCACGTGCAATAATTCCACCATCCGTCAGAGTGCCAGTTATGAATAACGAAATTCATTTTAGTACCTGCCTCCAGGAATAGGGGGGTATCCAAATAGAACAGGTGAGGATTGGTCTTATCTTGAGTGAAACGCAGGACTTCAGTTGGGCTACTGGTCATATATCCGAAATAGAATTCCTGTAACCACGAACCACCGTCACCCCATGTGTCAAGGCTGATAGAACCGTATGTGTGAGGTATGGGGTCTACAGCATCGGCAATTGAGTAAGTTTTCAGATTGTATGTACTGTTCTTCACATCAATATTAATTTCATAATAAACATTGGCTTGGTCAAGTACGATTGGCATTGCTGTTTCGGGATCGTCTGTCAGTTTGGTGTTATCCTCTGGATCAAGCCCGAAACAAATAGGAGTGAAGTCACTCTTTTGTGGTAAGAAGAATATTTTAGTTCCGGCTTTTTGACAGTAATAATTTGCTTTATACTGATATTCACCTGTATGTTCAATTACCATCGGTACCCCGAATATATCACTATTCAGTTCTTCGGCAGTTGCCACATCTGCCAGATACATTTTGGGAAAATCCGGCATTTCTGAGATATTCAATACACTGGTGGTAGTGGTTGAGTTTTCTTTCTTGTCAAAAGCGGTAATTGTCACATTATAACTTTTCGGTTCATTGGGGAATACTATTATTTCGGCAAAGTTCAATGAACTTTTTCCATCAGCATCTACACGGCGGTTGTCAAACCCGTCTATACCTGGAATATTAATTGTGACATAATCCAATGCACGATCATCTGTAGCCGTGAACCGAAGATTGAATTTCGTTTCATTTTTCATTAATACTGTAACAGTGGCATCCGGGGCAGCTGAAAATACCGGAGCTGCAAAATCTCCGTCCATTGTGATTAATACATCTTGAGATATACTGCGTCCTCCTACATCGGTTACAGTAACTTTGACTGTGAAACGTTCGCCGATTTCATTTCGGTTTATGTCAAAGTAATAACTTAAATCATAACTCTCTTGCGGAGCACCATAGATTTCGATTAAATCAATTGTCTTGTTCAAATGCAGGTCGGCACATTGTAGGCTGATAGAAGCAATACCGTCTTTGTCTTCTAATGTCCCTTCAATAGTAAATCGATGTCCCGCTCCGGACTCGATGTGGTCTGTTGCTAATGTCATTGTTGGATTTTGTCCGTCTACATCGGGGTAGTCGTTATCATCACTACATCCCGTACATAGGTTTGCAGTTACAAGAAAAGCCCATAACATGGCACCATACAAATGTTTCTTTTTCATATTTTATTAGTATTTGAAGATTAAACATCTACTCTAATAGAGGACGAATTAAATTCGTCAGTGGTGCAAATGTACGTGAAGAAGAATTAAAATCCTGATATAAATCTTGCAGAAAAGGGAGGTAAATCTTGCAATGCATGATTTATGTATCTAAAATACAGACTTTATTTGTATTTTTGAACCATATTATTTAACAATGTGTACACTGATGCTATGAGAAAGATATTCGTACTTTGGCTCTTGCTGCTGTCGGTTGTTTCATTGGCACAACCTTATTCTGTTAAGCAGCTTGGTATAGAGAAGGGATTATCCAATAATTATGTGGTGAGCATTGCTCAAGACAAACAGGGCTTTCTGTGGTTTGCCACGGAGGAAGGGTTGAACAAATTCGATGGTACCCGTTTCATTACTTATTTGAAGAATGAAGATTTGACAAGGCAGGGTATAACAGGCAATGAACTGAATTGTTTGTTGGATGATCCTCAGGATTCTATCCTTTGGATAGGCACGCAAAGGGCCGGTCTGAATGCGTATGACTATGTAAATAACACTTTTCTTTGCTATAGGCATGATGGCGAGAACCCCGAAAGTCTGATAACGGATGATGTTACTAAGATTGTGGCAGCTACAGATGGTAATCTTTGGATTACGACATATTGGCGGGGAGTAGATTATTTCGATAAAAAGGCTGGAAAATTCATTCATTACAATACTCAAACAGTTCCGGGATTGGCTAGCGATAATATTTGGTCGGTTGTTGATGGAGGAGATGGAAAGTTGTATATGGGGCATGTGCATCATGGATTCAGTGTGTTGTCTCTTAAAGATAAAAAAGTAAAGAACTTTATGCATGACCCTGAAGATCCGGTCAGTTTGCCAGGTAATGGGGTAACTTGCATTTATAAGGACTTAAGCGGTAATATTTGGCTGGGAACAGACCGGGGGCTGGCACTGTTCAATCCGGAAGCCGAAAATTTTATCCATTTTCATCATAGTGAGGACGGGGTTCCTCATACCGTATTTGATATCAGACAATTTGATGGGAATAAACTTTGGATTGCCATGGAATTTGGAGGAATAGCCATTTTGGATTTAACGCAACGTATGTTTCTTTCTCCTGACCAAGTGCGTTTTCAATATATAAAGGAAGGGGATGATGAATACAGTCTCTCTAATTCTACTGTACGTTGTTTGTTTCAGGACTCCTTTAAAAATGTATGGGCTGGTATGTGGGGAGGTGGAATTAATTTTCTTAGCCATGAATCTTCCTATTTTAATGTTTATAGTTATTCTCCTATCCAGCATTCGGGTAGTAGCCTGAATAATAAGACAGCAAGCAGTGTATGCGTAGCAAGGGATGGAAAGTTATGGATCGGAACCGATGGGGGAGGCATCAATGTATTTGATAAAGGCAAGCGGGTGGCGGTTTATAAAGAAGAAACCGGTGATTTGACTGATAATTCCATACAGGCTGCACTTTGTGATTCGGAAGGAAACCTTTGGTTTGGATCGTTTATGGGAGGAGTGGATTTTTATGATGTGAAAAAGAAAAGTTTTCACCAGATTTTTCCTAAAGATAAAACAGGGGAAGATGTGCGTGCACTGTATGAAGATGCAGAATATGTATGGATAGGAACTAGTAATGGCATCTATAAGGTACGCTTGCATGATAAAGGCATTGCAGACCATTATACAGTAGAGAATAATCTGGTGAGATGTATCTCGAAAGATAATCTTAATCGTTTATGGATTGGTACTTTCGGAGGAGGATTAGGGGTTTTTGATGAACATTTTCAGTGCGTTAAACTTTTTAACGTGACTTCTCTTTTTCCCTCTAATACTATCAATACTGTTTATATGGATAGTCAGAACAGAATGTGGATAGGAACGGGAGAAGGTCTGGTTTGTTTTCCATCCTCTCAGAGTTGGGACTATAAAGTATATCGCAGTGAGGAGGGTTTGTCCAATGTCCATATACGTGCCATTACGGAAGATAATCATGGAAATATATGGGTGAGCACCAATAAAGGTATCAGCTGCTTGTTGAAAGACAAGGAGGTTTTCTATAATTACGATCATTGGGATAATGTGCCTATGGGCAATTTCATGAGTGGAAGTGTGGCGGAAGCTAAGGATGGAACACTTTATTTTGGCTCAATCAATGGCTTATGCCGTTTTAATCCAGATCAGGTATTGGAAAAACGAGAGTCACCTGCTGCAATTATTACGGAGATGCGTATATTCGGCCCGTTGCGTGATACGGACAGTAATGAAAAGGTGATGGCGCTTGAAGGCCAGTCGGAAGTACGTTTAAGCTATATGCAAAATAACTTCAGCGTCACCTTCAATATACAGAATTATGCCTTGGCCGATCAAGTGGAATATGCTTATATGTTGAAAGGGTTGGAAAATTCATGGTATACAGTAACCGATCCTAATAATGTGACTTTCCGTAATATACCTCCGGGAAATTATTGTTTTCAGGTAAAGACAAGAATACGGAATCAGGAATGGGCGGATGAGATAGCTTCTCTGGATATCCGTATTGACCCGCCTGTATGGCTTACGTGGTGGGCCAAGTTATTTTATATTCTTTCGGGTGTTTCTGTCCTGTATTTTATTCTTCATGCCTATAAAAAGAAACTGGATATGGAGTCTCTCTATGAGTTGGAGAAGAAAAATCATGAGCAGGAACAGGAGCTGAATAATGAGCGTTTACGTTTCTATACCAATATCACACATGAGTTGCGTACTCCTTTGACGTTGATTCTGGGACCGTTGGAAGATATGCAGAAAAGTAATTCTTTATCAGGGAAAGATTCACAGAAAATATCGGTTATCCATCAAAGCGCCATCCGGTTGTTGAACCTGATTAATCAGATACTGGAGTTCAGAAAAACGGAAACCCAAAACAAGAAATTATGTGTAAGTCGTGACAATCTGGCAGCCCTTGTACACGAGATCGGACTGAAGTATAAGGAATTGAACCGGAAACCTGAGATTGATTTCTGTCTTGAGATTGAGCAGGAAGATATGTCTTTGTTTTTTGATAAGGAGGTAGTAACGATTATACTGGATAATTTGATCTCCAATGCTATAAAATATACAGAGAAAGGAACTATAACTTTAGGATTACATCAGGTGGTCCGGAATAATATACACCATACGGAAATCAGTGTGAGTGACACCGGTTTCGGTATTGCTCCCGATGCATTGCCTCATATTTTTGACCGTTATTATCAAGAGGGAAGCGAACATCAGGCTTCAGGAACAGGTATTGGTCTGGCTCTGGTAAAGAACCTGGTAGTTTTGCATGAGGGGGAGATCAGGGTTGAAAGTTCTTTGAATGTGGGAAGTACTTTTTATGTCAGTCTGCTGACGGATAACACGTATCCCCATGTGCTGCATGCTGACTCGACGGAGAAAACTTCCGATGAAAAGGACGAAAAAGAAGAAAATATAGAACCTGTGCATAGTGGTAAGCGTATTCTGCTGATAGTGGAAGATAATAGGGACATCTGTGATTATATTGTAGAATCTTTCTCGGACGATTTTGAAGTGAGGACTGCCGCCAATGGTGAACAAGGTTTGGAACAAGCGTTGGGCTGTATTCCTGATATTATAGTCAGCGATATCATGATGCCGGTGATGAACGGTATCGTGATGTGCCGGAAATTGAAAGAAGACTTGCGTACCAGCCATATTCCCATTATTTTGCTGACGGCAAAGGATTCTTTGCAAGATAAGGAAGAAGGGTATCAAGTAGGTGCTGACTCTTATCTGACAAAGCCTTTCAGTGCTACTTTGTTGCATAGCCGTATCCATAATTTGCTTGAATCCCGCAAGTTGTTGGCAGAGCGTTTTAATACGAATTCCATACTCATTGACAAACGTGCGGCAGTAACCGAGTCTATGAATAAATTGGATAATGAGTTCCTTGAGAAGATTAACAAGCTGATTGAAGATCGTCTTTCTTCTGAGAAGATAGACATCGGCTATTTGTCGGACGCCATGTGTATGAGTA
>ENA-OZST01000291-OZST01000291.1-human-gut-metagenome-genome-assembly--contig:-NODE-291-length-16920-cov-7.768574_pt1 | contig 16920 bp, 10 predicted proteins | sample MGYA00244127_ERZ653976 | MGnify/ENA primary metagenome ERZ653976 (study PRJEB26926, sample SAMN06164877) | human gut metagenome | biome: ENVO:00009003; feature: ENVO:2100002; material: ENVO:00002003...
TAGCCTATTAGGGCATTTTCTTTCCGCATTGCTCCGCAACGCTGAAAATGCCCCATTAGGCCAAAGGGGCGGCGCCCCTCTGGACACCCCTTGCGGCGGCAACTCCGCAAGCCGGACGGCCGGGACAACTCCGAATCCTTATCCGCTTCGCTCCGATGCCGCCGAGAACAGATTATCCAAACCACCTGAAACTATACCGCTATGGGCTATGTCGTATTGCATATCGAGAAGGCAGCCGGAACGGACGCCGCCATGTCGGGACACGTCGAGCGGAGAATAACACCCGCCAACGTCATAACGACACTTACCTACCTGAACGAAGAATTAGTAGAGTTCCCCAAAGGAGTTACCAACCGTACCGAAGCGATCCAGCACCGGCTGGACAATGCAGGACTGGAACGCAAGATCGGAAAGAACCAAGTAAGGGCGTTGCGTGTCATGCTCTCCGGAAGCCCCGAAGATATGAAGCGTATCCGGCAGGCCGGACAGTTGGATGCTTGGGCCAAGGATTCCTGCGGCTGGCTGCAAAAGACCTTCGGAAAGGAAAACGTTGTGTCGGCAGTCCTGCATCTGGACGAGAAAACACCACATATACACGCGACCGTCGTGCCGATCACACGGGGCGAACGCAGAAAGGCCAAGCTGGAGCGGGAGAAGAACGCCCAAAGCGGAAAGAGAACCTATCGCACTAAGAAAGACCGCCCGCGTCTATGTGCCGACGATGTGATGGCACGGGACAAACTCAAAGCCTACCAGACCACCTATGCCGAAGCGATGGCCAAATACGGACTGCAACGCGGCGTCGAGGGATCGGAAGCAAAACATATTTCCACGCAGCAGTATTACCGCGAGGTGTTCGTCCGGAAAAATGAAATGGCCGAACAGATCGAGAATCTGAAAGAACAGCAAAAGACGCTCACGGTAGATATTGCCGCACTCCAAGCACAGCAACGAGCCGCGCAGACAGACTGCAACATTATCGACGAACAGCGGAGGAAGAAGAAAGAAGAATTGGAGAAAGCCGAAACGGAGTTGGCACAGACGCGGCGGGAGATCAAGACCGACAAACTCAAAGGCGTGGCCGTGGATGCCACGACGAAAGCCGTAGAAAGGATCGGAGCGTTATTCCACGACCCCAAGCCCGCGAGGTATGAAAAACAGATTGCAGATTTGCAAGGGGTAATTGCCGACAAGGATAAGTGCATCGGGCAACTGCAACAAGAGATCAAGACCATGCAGGCCGGACACGATAAAGAGGTGGCCAACCTTAAACAGGAAGCACAACAAGTCATAAAAGCCTTGATGCGTGTCGATGAGTTGTGTCCCTATGTAAAGGGGCTGTTGAAATGGGAAAATTACTGCAAGGATGTCGGGTTGGACAAGGAGCGGACCAAAGCGTTGTTTACGATGCAACCTTACAGATATACGGGCGAGCTGCATTCGATAAGGTATAATCATACGTTTCGGGCGAACGATGTCATTCTCCAATTCAAACCCGACAAGGACGGGCCGAGCGGGTTCCAGTTCACCATAAACGGAAAGGACTGCGACGAGTGGTTCAGACAGCAACGAAAGGAGTTTTACGAGCGGATAGGAATTGACATCGAACAAACGGAGCAAAGGCGCGGGATGAAGATGTAACCACGAGCGGGACGGAACCAAAAGGCCGTCCCGTTGTTGTTTTAGGACGGCGTATTCCGTTAAAGCCAGAACATGGGCTATTCGGGCGGCATAAACCCTACGGCACAAAAAGTGCCCGCAACATATTGCGGATTCGAATTTTTTGTGCTACCTTTGGGACAAGCGATCCGCTGTAAAGGCGTGAATCGCGTTGCTGTTTGCGTAAACGTAGGAAATTTACAGTCTGCGGCAACAAGAGAGTCCTTGTCGGGTCGTACCACGCCTTGACGGGGCAGTACATTTAAGGCAACTACACCTGACGGGCGTGGGCCTCTTGTGTTACGAAGTCAGACGGGTTTCCTACGACCTACGCAGCGTAAGTAACGCAAGCCGCATACCTTTCTTGTAAAGGACAGCGGGGTTCTTCAGAGCCGGGTTCACGTTTCGTCATTCTTTTATGGCATCAGTCGGGTCGCATAACTAAAATTGAAAAAGATATGTTACCTTTGCGGATGAAAACGGCGCCATAGCCGTAACATATTCATAAGGTTAGGACAACCTTTATACCAGCGGTAAACTTGCGACTATTATAGCGATATAATAGGTTTTAGGATTGGTGTAAAATTTGTCTGAAACCCTTGTCATGCCTGCGGCTTTGTGCCGTGGGCGGGCACGGGCGTAAGGGCAGTTACCAATCCAAGGCTCGCAAGGCCGACCGTTGGGGCTGTACCTGCGTTCCGTGCTTTTTTATGTGTTTAGGCCGGAACGAGGATTTTAATAACGAACCCTTAATAATACGATGTTACGGCCATATACTCCCAATCGGAAAGAATCACGTTCCGCCGACCCTCGGTCGGTGCGGGGTGGGGCGCCGTCATTCGCTGTAACGAGAACGCTCGCCGTCGATAATAATCCCGCTTTAAAGGCACCTAAATCTGGTAACGGCGGGCCGTTCTCCGAACTGGGTGCGGGACATTGGAATTCTTCATGTCGAAGTTGCGTCACTATTTTTTTCATCGACAGTCCCGCACCCGTTTTTCATCATGCAGGAACCGCTAAAAAAGAGAGTGACAAGGGAAGTGATGTAGCTATCATGTCAAGTAAGTCCGTTGCGGTTCCTGCTTCTTCTGTAACAATGCTTCCGAAATCTCCTGCCTCCATAGGCTCGCGTTTCGGAAGCCGAGGGGCGGACGGAAACGATAAGCCGAAGGATGCTCTTTTTCGTTTATCGTGGTGTGAGGCGTACCAGTCCGTTACCGCCCCTCTTTTTCGATACTTCAATTTTACGATAACGGGTGCGGGATACTCGAATCTTAGCTTCATATTTTCCCACTACTGACTTTACTGTTTCCGCACCTGTTTTTTTACGATATATTTTGTATTCTCACAATAATTTAAGATATTTGTTAAATGCAATGCCGAAACTCGATACGGACTTACATCATCACTGTCACACAACCATCGCCTAACGTATTTGGCATTGTCTTTTTAATAGAAAAAGGGATGACCAACCACGATTAGTTAACAGACAATCGTTATTTTATTGCAATTACAATTCGGTCGTCCCTTTATTTTGTATTCTCGAAGTGCCTATAACCTTTGCGTACGTTTAAGAATTGTTCTATAAACCCATAACTACTGAACCATGCCACAAAAATCCTATACGCTGGGGAATCTGCTTCAAGACTGTTTGGATTGCGACATCCGCAAAAGCGACATCCGGCAATTTTTCGATGATCTGAAAAAGAAGGCGCATTTTGTCTATGCAATCTTGTGCGGTGCTCCGAAATCGGTATTTTGGATTACGCTGGACGATGAAGAAAGCCATCCCGACGAAAAGACATTTTCAGTTGCGGAGTTTAACGACAATTACGAAAACTTCGACAGCCGCATCGATTCTTTCCGGGTTAATTTCAATGCCTATTTTTTTCGCGAGCAATGGGCCACGAAGTTTCCCGAATGGGAATTGATGGAGAACCCTTTCAACGGGGAGGAGCGTTTCTGCGCTACGAGCCGCAAGGAGCTGACGGTAGAAATTTTCGTAACGGAATATCCGCATTTGTTGGCTTACCTGTGCCGTCGGGCGGTTCTGGAAAACGCGCCCTTCGAACTGACGCGCGAAACGATTAAACATTACGGATTCAGCCGCGAAGATGTAAAACTCCTGCGCGATTGTATTGCAAGCAACAACCGACGGATCATCGACGAGTTGCGCGAGGAATACGAGCGGCTGAAAGCCATAGACTGCCTGCAGGTAGTGCCTCCAAAAAGGCGGGGGCGGAAGCCTAAAGCCGAAGTGTCTGCCGAAATCCAGCCCATAGCCAAAAAACCGAGGACGAGGATCAGTCGAAAGAAATTCGTGCCGACACGAAGCGTAAAAAGTTAGGCGTAAACCATCGGAAAACGCAGAGTACTCCTCACCAATTAGCGGAGATGGTTTTCAATATAACAACGAGAATAATTTGCAAATATGATTATCCGTATAACGTCCGTTAATATTTTTAACATAACACGAATAAATCATGCGTAAAATTTATACAAAGACATTTGTGTATTTTGCTGAAATTCAATATATTTATAATGAAATAAACAATCGAAATATCATTATGGACATACTGAACTTCACGTATTATTTTTTAATATATAATTTGATATTTAATTAAAATATATTTATCTTTGATTTCATAACACTACTTTTTAACATTAAAATATGCCGCTATAACACTGCTTTTTCTATCAAACCAAAGATACGGCGTCACTCCGGAATCTTTACTCTTGTTCAACTAAAACCCACTTATTTATGAGGAAATTAACCAACCGAGCACTTTTCATCTGCTTTGCTCTGATGACGTCCTTTTGCCTCATTGCGCCGGCTACCGCTCTGCGTTCCTACGCGCAGGAGGGGGGGGGCAGCACCCTTGAAGGCCTGATCAAAGACGACTCCGGGCCGCTTCTCGGAGCAACGGTGATTGTGAAGAACACGACGCGCGGAACGACAACCGACATGGACGGCAAATTCCGTCTGGAAGGGTTGCAGCCCGGCGACGTACTGCAAGTAACCTACGTAGGATACGACCCCTACGAGGTGACCTACACAGGTCAGACGACACTGGACATCCTGATGACGACGACCGCCAACCAGCTGAACGCAGTCGTAGTGACTGCCATGGGTATCGAACGTCAGTCGAAAACACTCTCCTATGCTGCCGAAACGGTCGGCGGCGATGACGTGGCCGACATCAAGTCGGTCAATATGATCAACGCGCTGCAGGGCAAGGCCGCCGGTCTGCAGATTACCCCGAACTCGACGGGCGCGGGCGGATCGTCGAAAATACTCTTCCGCGGTAACAAGTCGATCAACGGCTCGAACCAGCCGCTGGTCGTCGTCGACGGCGTCCCCCTGATGATGAACATCACGTCCGATCAGGTCGACAGCAACTGGGGCGCCCAGCGCGACGGCGGCGACGCCATGTCTACGATCAACCCCGACGACATCGCCTCGATCTCCCTGCTGAAAGGCGCGTCGGCCGCCGCCCTCTACGGTGCGGTAGCCGCCAACGGCGCCATCATGATCACGACCAAATCGGCCATGGCAGGGCGTCTGGCGGTGAACGTATCGAGCAACACGACCATTGACACCCCGCTCTCGCTGCCCGAATTCCAGAACACATACGGGGCGAACGGCCAATACAGTTGGGGCGACAAACTCGCGTCGAAGGCTCCCGATTACGCCGAGAAGTTCTTCCGTACGGGCTGGACGACCAACAACTCGATCTCGATCAACGGCGGCGCCGAAGACCTGCGAGCCTACTTCTCCTACGGCAACGTAACATCCGGCGGCATCACCCCTGAAAACGACTACTCGCAACACACGCTCAACGCCAAAGTCGGTTTCGACCTTTTCAACGACCACATCAAGGTCGATTTCAACGCCAAATACGTGAACCAGCACATCTCGAACCAGCCGGCCGGCGGTTTCGTCTTCAACCCGCTCGTCGGCACCTACACTTTCCCGCGCGGCGGCGACTGGAACGGCTACAAAAGCAACTTCGAGACCTACAACGGCGAGCTCAACGCCAACGTCCAGAACTGGGTGACTACCACCGACGAGACCAACAGCAACCCCTACTGGCTGCTCAACCGCGAACGCCCCGTCGTCGAACGCAACCGCTACGAATTCGGCGGATCGATCAAATACCAGATCATCGACGGACTTTCGCTCACGGGCCGCATGCGCTACGAGCGCGCCGACGAACACTACGTACGCAACCACTACGCGTCGTCCTACGGCAATAAATACACCTACGGCAAAATGGACGACAACCGCTACTTCAGCGAACAGCTCTATGCGGACCTGCTCGCCCAGTACAACCATACGTGGGACGATTTCTCGCTCAACGCCACCCTCGGCACCAGCATGATGCAGACACGTTCGAACAACGTGAGCCTGCTCTACGAGCAGAGCAAGTTCGTCGCTCCGGGCAACGGCGGCGCCTACTATCCCAACATCTTCAACCCGTCGAATTTCTACATGAACGGCACGACCATGGGACTGGAGCGCAAACGGCTCAACTCGGTCTTCGGAGCTGTCACGTTCGGCTTCAAAGAGGCGCTCTTCCTCGACGTGACGGCCCGTAACGACTGGTCGTCGGCCCTCGCTTACACCGACGGCTACTCGTTCTTCTATCCTTCGGTGGGCGCCAGCCTTCTGCTCAACCGTTTCGTGGACATGGGCCGGAATATCGACCTGTTCAAATTCCGCGGTTCGTACTCCATCGTCGGCAACGACGTCCCCGTCTACAAGACCAATCCGCGCTATACCTACGGCGACCAAGGCGCCATCAACCCGCCCGAATCGGTGCCGTTCCGCACGCTGAAACCCGAAAAGACCCACTCGTTCGAGGTCGGTTTCGACGGAGAGTTCTTCCAGCACCGTCTGCACGTAAACGCCACCTATTACAAGACCAACACCAAGAACCAGTACTTCGAGGTGACGCTGCCGTGGGAGAGCGGTTACAAATCGCAGTTCGTCAATGCGGGCAACGTCCAGAACCAAGGCTTCGAACTGACGGCCGGCTGGTTCCAAGACTTCGGCAACGAATTCACATGGTCCACCGATCTGAATCTCTCGTACAACGACAACAAGATCATCGAGCTTTTCGACGGTATCCAAGACGGCGTAACGGTCTCCAACTTGGGCGGCGCCAAAGTGATCCTCTATGAAGGCGGCCAGTATGGCGACCTCTACGTCCGCACGCTCAAACGCGACGAGAGCGGCAAACTGGTGACGGAAACCCCCGAAGGCGCCGACTACCAGATCCCCGTAAACGGCGGCGAGCAGAATTCCGACCTGAAATACATGGGCAACATGAACTCGAAGTGGAACATGGGCTGGAACAACACGTTCCGCTACAAGGACCTGACACTGAGCATGCTCATCGACTTCCGCATCGGCGGCAAGGTCGTTTCGATGACCGAGGCCACACTCGACGGATACGGCGTATCGGAACGCACGGGCCGGGCGCGCGACCGCGGCTACGTGATGCGCGAGGGCATCAAATTCTCGAACGTCAAGGCTTACTACGACGTGGTGGGCGCGACAAGCTTCAACTCGGTCTACAACGTCGAGGATTACGTATACGACGCGACCAACGTCCGTATGCGCGAGATTTCGCTGGGCTACACTTTCCGTAACCTGTTCGGCCAGTCGAAGAACCTGACCCTTGCGTTCATCGCCCGCAACCTTTTCTTCTTCTACAAAGACGCCCCGATGGATCCCGACGTGTCGATGGGTACGGGCAACGGCCTGCAAGGCTTCGATGTCTTCAACCTGCCGACCACGCGCAGCTTCGGTCTGAACGTGAAACTGAATTTCTAATCAAAAGCGTTTACACATTATGAAACTCAAGAATATTCTTAGAAACGTTACCGCAATGGCGCTTCCCCTCGCACTGTTGGGAAGTTGTACGGGAGATTTCGAAGAGCTGAACACCAATCCCTACGAGATCGACCCCGAAGAACTGCCGTTCGAAGCGCAGTTCTCCACTCCCCTCTCGTTCAGTTACCCCACCCACCAGAACCTGTTCCAGTACTGGACCTCGTTGTCGATCGACAACTACGGCGGTTATTTCGAGGTGCCGCACAGCAACTGGACGATGGCGCGTTACGACCTCGCCCGCGGGTTCTGCGGCGGCATGCACGAGAACTTCATGCAGAAAATATTCAACAACACCCGCCGGCTGATCAAACAGTGCGACGCCGCCGGACAGCATGACTTCGCAGCCGTAGCCCGCATCGTCGAAGCGTATAACCTGCTCCAGTATACCGACACCTACGGCCCGGTTCCCTATTCGTCGGTCCTCGCAGCGGACGAACTGGCCGAACGCCCCAGCAGCTACGCCTACGACAAACAGGAAGATATCTACAAGGCGATATTCGCACAGCTGGACAAAGCGCTCGAAGGACTGGATACGGAGACCGCAGGTCTCGCATCGTTCGACTGCTGGTGCAACGGCGACCGCACGCTCTGGAAGAAGATCGCCAACCAGCTCAAGCTGCGCATGGCGCTGCGCATCGTCAAGGTAAACCCCGTCGATGCTGAAAAATACGCCAAGGAAGCCATTCAGGCCGGAGTCCTCGAAGACAAGGACATCCTTATCAACAAGTCCTACTCGAACGAACTGCGCCGCATGATGGACTGGCTGGATTCGGGCATCGGTTCGTCGATCGTAGCGTTCATGAACGGCTACAACGACCCGCGCCGCCCGCTCTATTTCACCACCAACGTCCGCCATCTGGTCAAGAAGACCGCCGAACCGACAGGCGAGAAAGACCAGAACAACGAGGACATATACAACGAAAGCGACATCCTGATCCGCAAGGGAGCGCAATACATCGGAGTTCCCGTAGGCTGCGAATTGGGCAATAAGAACGGCGGCAACGACAACCAGCGCGTCTACTACTCGTTTCTGGCCGGCGGATATGCGACGCCGCAGCCCATCATGTTCGCCGCCGAAGGCTGGTTCCTGCGCGCCGAAGCCAAACTTCGCTGGACCGACGCCGGGCAGCAGAGCGTAAAGGAACTCTATGAAAAGGGTATCGAGGTTTCCATCCGCAACCAGAAGAGCTACCGACAGTCCGACGCCGCGGCAGCATGGACCGAGAAGAAACTGACGGCCCCCGACTGGGCGGCTATCGACGATGCGGCTATCAGCAGCTACATCAACGACGATACCTCCTCACCTGAGGGTTATACGGACCCGTGGAAGCCGGAATACAACTCCGATCCGACCACCAGTATCACGGTGAAGTGGGACGAAGGCGCTTCGAATGAAGAAAAGCTCGAACGCATCATCACCCAGAAATGGATCGCCAACTTCCCGCTCTCGACCGAAGCGTGGGCCGATTACCGCCGCACGGGCTACCCCAAACTCTTCCGTCCGAAGCAAAATCTGGCCCCCTCGATCATCGACACGCAGCTCGGCCCGCGCCGCCTGCTGTACAACGAAACGGAACTGAGCTCCAACACCGTCGAGGTGAACAATGCCATCCAGCTGCTGAAGGCTGAATCTTCCGAAGTGAAAGGCGACGGCGACACCGGTGGCACCCGTCTGTGGTGGGACCGCAAGGACAAAGGCAATTTCTAACCCCGCCGATCCGTTTCACTCATAAACCGGGACTCCGTCGTATAACGACGGAGTCCTTTTTTCCATCCGACACATCCGAATCGGGCTCCGGCGCATTTCCGACCACTATCATGCGGCATACCATTTTTTCATGCCCCCGAATGGCTCGTACCGGAAACGGACAGATGATTTGCAAATATCAACTATTTTGTATTCATTTGTAATGAAGATAAAAATTAAGGTTAAAAACTTGTTTTAGTTGTAGCGGTAGCGACAGAGTTGTGAAACACCGTCGCTACATTTTTATTACCGGAAAATAGGCTATATATCAATTATTTTTCGTAATTTGCAGAAAACCATTTTAATCTTATTGCCCATTCGTCATCAAAGCCATCTAACACGGTAACAAGAAATAAAAGGGAAGAAGGTACGAGGCTCATAACCTCGTGCCTTCGTTTTGTATTTAGCACTTAAATCGAATATTTTTGCAAGTTCAAAGAAAATTCCTACCTTTGTTTTTGACAAGGGTTATTTGACAAGATGATTACGCAAAGTAGCGAATTTCGCACATTCTCCAAATCGTTACTAAAACCCCTGTAAAATCTTCTTAAAAGTCTGTTTGTCAGATTGATATATTTATCAACTGATTTATTAAAATACGGTCGTATTTACGGGGTCCAGTTCGTAATCGCCGATTTCCGGTTTGCGAACCTTGACAACATAGTAGAGGATGCCGCCATCATCGGACATAGCCACATCGTCCGACGACACCATAATCGGGACCAGATACTTCCCTGCTTCAAGCCCGTCGGCCTTGAATGTCACTTTTATTTTCTCGGAGATTCGTTCTCCGGCGGCTATCGTGATTTGTCCGTTATCGGCAATCTGAATGTTGGCGGCCGGCATGGTCAGAAAATCAGTTCCATATTTGGCGTTATAGATTTCGACCTGCGATTCATCCGGAGCAATCTGAATATTCAGATTCTTCTCGGCCGGGCGGTTCAGCCGGCAATACATCGGGTCGGATGTCGTTCCCGTGCCCTCCATCAGATAGACAACGGACCGTTCTACGGGAGAAAACTGGCTGCGAACCATCACATAGGTATTCTCCAGCGGCTCCTTGTCGGGGAGTTCTCCCCGCGTCGTATCGACCGGATCGGCATCGCAGGCCACAAGGCCCGCTGCCAATACCGTTGCCAAGAGAATTTTCGGGATATTTTTCATCTTGATTTGCGTTTTCATGGTTTACTCCTCCGTTTCGTTGATTTTCGGAATCTCGATGCCGTCGGGCCATACGATGTCTATTTCGGCTTCGCCGTCGTTGCCGTACATCGAGTAGTCCTTGACGGTATTCCCGGCTCCCTCGTTGAATTTCCAATAACCCAACAGGGTCGGGTCGCTCGCAGGATCGGTGATTTCGTACATGTTCTCCCAGATCTGCTGCTGCGTGCGGGCCACGGACCAGACGCGTGCCTCGGCAATCTTGCCGTTCAGCGGGCGGTAATCGTCGTAGGAACGGCCGATAAAGAACTGATAGGCATCGCCATAGCTCCCGTACTTTTTCTTATTGTCCTCCGTCGGATTTTTCAGATAGAAGTCATAGAGGGCCCGCATGGCGAGGTTGATGCGCGTATCCTCGCTCATCGAGGTGAGGCCTATTTCGGTGCCCTCGCTCTGCAGCTCGCCGTTGACATAGACGCAGACGCGGCGGGTCGCCTGATCGTAGGTGCAGGCCACATGGTACCACTGCCCGGCCGAGAGATTCTTCGTGGCGTCGCGCTCGGGGAACTTGCCGAATTTTGAACCGGCACCCGAACCGTCGAACTGCAGCTGCTGACGCTCGAAGTTCGTATCGCCGATACGAAGCAGGAGGTACTGCTCGACACCCATCACCGAGGAGATATTGACGGCATTGGTGTTCCCGTCGGAGGTAACGGTCGAGGTGGCAAACTGGTCAATGTAGATCAGCGCCTCATAGGTCACGGCCGTCAAGCCGTTCCACGCCTGACTGTTTGTCCCGTAGGTGTCCAGCGTCGGGAAGTTAATCCAGTTGCCCTCGCCGAGCTGCGCCGCGACGGTGATGTTCGACGAGCGTTTCACCACGTAATAGACCGTCGAGGAGGTCGGCAGCGTCGGGACCGACGACTGCGCGATCGTCACCGGCACAAGGTAGGTTTCGTCGAGCGGCAGAGCCCCGGTCTGCTCGGCACCCTCACCCAGCAGGTTCTGCAGGCGGAGTGTGAGCGTCTCGGAGGTCGTTTTGCCCGCGGCAATCGTCGCGGTTTCGGCCGAGAGCGCGTAATACTTCGCATCGAGCATTGGCCATGCGGTGCCGTAGCGGGCGTTGTAGCGCTCGACCAGCGACGGATCGACCGTCACGGAGAGCGTCACATCTTGATCCGACGGATAGGCCAGCGTCGCCGCGAAGGTGCGGTCGAAGACATCGAGCGTATTCTTGATTGTTGCCGCCTGCACCTCGGAGGTCTCCGCCACGTCGAGGTAGACCACGTTGCCGAACTTGTGGTCGTCGGCGTCGTAGTTGGTGCAGGCCGTCTGGACCGCAACCATTCCGATGCAGGCCAGCAACAGCATATTTTTCCGTGTTTTCATGGTTCACTATTTGGAAGGGTTCAACAGTTGGATGGCATCGCTCAGCAGCGGGTAGTTGCGCTCGACATCGTAGTAGTCGTTGTCAATGTCGTAGGCGGCAAGTCCGGCCAGCGGACCCAGCGAAACGACCCGCTCGGCCATCTCCGTAATGGCGGCATGTTCGACGACATCCTCGTCGTAGAGCGGAGCCCCAGCCGCAGCCGCCAGCAGCAGTCGTTCAGGTGCGATGCCGGCATAGCCCGTGGCATTGACCACCTGCAGCTTCAGGGTCGTGATGTCGGTCGTCGCCTCGGTATCGAGGACCACATAGTCCAGTTTCGCGCGGTCGGCTTCGGCCACGAAGAGCGGATTACCCTCATAGACCAGCAGCTGGCCGTCCGTTTTGGCCGCCGAAAGCGTGGCGACGATTGTGGCCGTGGCTACGGCGTCCAACGGATCGGCCGTGAACGAATAGCCGTCCAACCCATTGACAGCTACCGCGGCAATAACGCCGTCGAGGTAGGTTTTGAGGGCCGTCTCGCCCGAAAACTCCGCCTTGCGCGCGGCGTAATCCACCTGGTAGAGCACCCGGGTCCCCTTTTCGTGCATCGTGACCATGTCCTCGGCGTCAAAGCGCGAGAAGTTGTCGGCATTCGTCAGCGACACGATGTCCAGCGAGTCGGGCAGACAGCGCATGTAGTCCTTTTCGCTCGCGGAGGGGGTCGGCGAATTATAGAGCCGGGCATAGGTCAGGAAATGTTCGCTCTGCTTGTATTCGCGCAGCGCAGCCGTATACTCCGCCCAGAAGGCCGGATCCTGATCTGCGGGGCGCTGGACCTGCTGCTCGACAGCCTCCGTTTCGGTCCAGTCGCTGCATGCGGCGGCCCCTAAAGCGAGCGCCGAGACTGCCATGCAGCGGAACAGATTGGTGATGATATGTTTTTTCATGGCGTTGGTCATTAAAGGTTTTTGCGGTCCCACCATACGCGGGTTCCCTGCGTGTCGCCCGCGCCGTTGACGGATTCGCTGTTCAGATCGGCGATGGCCGCCTGGAGGTTCGTCGGATTCTCGGTGTACTCCTCCACCGGGTACGGCAGGCGCCGTGCCCCGAGTGACGAATCCACCGTCCCGCCGCTGGCATTCTCAACCACCGGCAGCAGCCGCGGATAGCCCGTGCGCCGGTGTTCGGCCCACGCCTCAGTCCCCAGCGGGAAGATGGCAATCCACTTCTGGGTGATGATCTTCTCGAGGTTCGTCTCGATGTCCGTGGCCTTGTCGTTCCAAGCAATCGTCACGCTGCCCTGAGGTGTCGAAACCGAATACTTGCCAATCGGGTCGACATAGGCCGCCGGCGTATGCGTGGCATCGGCAATGTAGGCGTCGGCACCGCTCGCACCCCGCTCCTCGAACGACAGTCGGATGGCATCCTCGTAGAACGTCCTGGCGTTTTCTGTCGAGCCCCAGCGCAGTTCGTACTCCGCACGCAGGAAGGTCACCTCCGCGGCATTCATCCACAGGTAGGGATCCGTCCCCGTGATGAGCATGTTCGAATAGGCGGAAACCGCCGTGGCCTTGCTCGACACGTTGATGCCGATACGGATGCCGGCGTAACCCTGCACCTCCTGTCCGTTCTCCACGAGGCGTACCGTCGTGAACATCTTCTCGCGCCGCGGGTCGTTGTAGCCGTTCATGTAACTGATGATGTCTGCACCGACGCGATGGTCACCCCAGTCGTTGTAGATCAGCGTCATGCGGTTGTCCGAGGTCTGCATCCGCGCATTGTCGGCATTCGTCGTGATGACGCCCCCGGCAATCGCTTCGGCAGCCTTCGTGCGGGCGGTCTCCTCGTCCACGTAGGTCAGGCGCATCGCCATGCGCAGCTTGAGCGAGTTGGCGAACTTCAGCCACTGTGCGATATTGCCCGCATAGACCCCGTCGTAGCGGCCGAAGGCGTCGGACGGCAGCGTGAGATTGTCCTCCAGCGAGGCAATCGCTGCGTCGAGCTCCTCGAACATCGCCGCATAAGCCTCCTGCTGCGTGTCGTAGGCCACCTCGAGCGATTCGGTCTTGTCGGCCATGATCTGCGTGTAGGGAATCGGACCGTAGGAATCCGTCACGCGCTGCATGATTGCAATGCGGCAGACAGCGGCCAGCGCGTGGGCCGTCACGTCGTCCGTACCGTTGATGATGGCGCGGTAGGCCGGGTAGGTCTCGCTGATGACGTTCACGAAGGGCCACTTCCGCCAGTCGGCCGAAGCATTGAAGGTCTCGAACTTGTTCTGCCACGTGTCGACCGTGGCGCCGATATAGCCCGCATAGGGTCCTCCGACCAGACTCTCCAGGAACTGGTACATGTGCTCCTGCGTCGGAACAACGAGTCCCTGCAGGGTCTTGAGATTGGTGCCGATCTTGTAGTTGTTGGCCTGCAGCTGTTCGTCGGTCACTTCGTTCGGATTGCGGTTGATATCCGCGAAGTCGCCCGTACAGGCAGCCATGCCGAGCAGCATGACCGCAAGCAGCAGCCGCTGCACGTTATGATTCGTAGTTTTCATGGTCTTGCTGTTCATTTAGAATTGGAATTTGACGTTAAAGCCCAGGCTGCGCAGCGACGGCATCATAAAGTAGTCGATGCCCTGGTAGTTCAGCCCCGTCGAGGCCACGGCCTCGGGGTCGAACGGTGCCTTGCAGTAGATCATCCAGAGATTGCGCCCGACGAACGAGACGGTCATCCGCATCTTGTCGCGGAACCACTTCGCGGGGAGCGTATAACCCAGCGAAAGCTCCTGCAGGCGGAAGTTCGTCGCCGAATAGGTGTAGTACTGCGGCAGTCCCGACTGGGCGCCGATGGCCTGATACCACTTCTGGGCGTCGATCGTCTGGCGACCGTTGATGATGACACCTCCGGCGTCACGAGCTGCAGCAGAAGCCTCCGAAACGCCGTACAGGTCCATGTTGGCCTGCGTAGCCGAGTAGCAGATACCGCCGATGCGGGCCGTGAAAAGCAGGCCGAGATTCAGCCCCTTCCACGAAAAGTCGTTGCGCCAGGCCAGATTGTATTTCGGGAAGACCGAACCCAGGTAGATATCCTCCATGTAGTCGTCCTTGACGGCCACGTTGCCGCTCTTATCCACTTCGATATAACCGTCTTGATTGTAGACCAGGTCGGAATTGGTGTAGAGGTCGCCCAGCGTACCGCCCGGTTTGAGGATATACTTCGCCTTGCCGAGGCCCTTGATCTCCAGCCGGTCTTTCGAGATGATTTCACCGGTTTCGGGATGCTTGTAGTTGTGGACCAACTCGACGATCTCGTTTTTGTTCCACGAGAAGGTGAAGTTCGTGGCCCAGCGGAAATCCCGCCACGTGTTGTCATACCCCGCCGAGAGCTCGACACCCGTGTTGCGGACGTGGCCCGTCTGCAGGTAGATGGTCGAATAGCCCGACGATACGGAGATCTGCGGGTCGAAGGTCTGATTATAGGTGTCGGCCCAGTACCACGATGCCGAGAGGCTGATGTGGCGCCACAGCCGGGCGTCGAGACCCAACTCGTAGGTGCGAGTCCGCTCCGGGTAGAGGTCGCCGATCGGATAGTGCGTCTTGGCGGTCCAGACCTTGTTTGTGGCATCGTACTCGTAGGTCGGGATGGTCAAGTGCCGCGGGAAGGGCATACCCACCGAAGCAATCGAACCGCGGATCTTCAGATAGGTCAGCGCACGACCCATGTCCCAGAGCGAGGTAGGCACCCACGACAATCCGACCGACGGGTAGAAGAACGACGATTCGGGCGATTCGGCCAGTTGCGAGGCCCAGTCGTTGCGGCCCGTGACGGTCAAATAGAGCATCTGCTTCCACCCCACCTCCACCGAGGCGAACAGGGACTGCGTCTGCTCCTGCCAGCCCGACTTCTCGGCCCGCTTCTTCGAATCGTCCAAGTCGAAGACGTTGAAGACGTTCGGGAGACCGTTCTCCTGAATCGGGCCCCGGTACGACAGCAGGTCGGTCTTCACGTTGTTGATCGACGCGCCGACGTTGGCCTGCAGCGACCAGTCATCGCCGAACGTCTTGTTGATATTGACCATCACATCGGCATAGGTCTGCGTATCGTATTCGCGCTGCTCGGTGTAGTGACCGTTCTTGCCGCCGTCCGTAATCGTGGTGTTCGACGAGGCGTAGAGCTTCTGCGTGTAGAGCGAATTGGCATTGTCAATCCTGACGCGCCCGGCCACGTTCAGCCACGGAAGAATGTCATACGAGGCCGAAAAGGAGAGCAGATAGCGTTTCTTGTCCGTATTGCGCAGGTTGCGGTAGGCAATCCAGTAGGGGTTCTGCATCCTAAGGTCACCACCCTCGAGGTCTGAAGACCAGAATTGCTCCATCAGTTTCGAGGCCGGATTGTAGCGCTCGAAGATCCGGTAGGCATCGAAATCCGTTCCACGCGGGAAGAGGTAGGCCGGGACCAGCGGGTTCGAATAGACACCCTGGTTGGTCATGTTCTGGTCCTGCTGGTAGATGTAGCTCGCCGAGGCGTCAAAACGCAGCTTATCCTTCAGGAAATAGCTGGTATTGCGGAAGGTGAAGTTGTAACGGTCGTAGGTGTTGTTCGGGATGATGCCGTCGGAATTGACCGCAGCAGCCGAGAAATAGGTCTGGTTGCGGTCCGTACCCCCCGAAAGTGTGAAGGCGTTCGTATAGACATGGCCCGTCTCGAAGAAATCATTGGGCGTATAACCGGTTTGCGCAGCCGGGGTGAGTTTCGCGCCCCAGCTGTAGACGGCGGAACCCGAACTCGAACCGTTCAACCCAGTTCCGTAGCGGTTCTGGAACTCCGGCAGCACGAAGGGATTCAGAAACTCCGTGTTGCTCGAGAGCGTCACCTTCAAGGCGCCGGCCTGTCCCTTTTTCGTCGTAATCATCACCGCACCATTCGCCGCATTCGAACCGTACAGAGCCGCTGCCGCAGCGCCCGTCAGCACCGAGATCGACTCGATGTCCTCCGGGTTCAGATCGGCGATGGACTCCGTGGCACCCTTCGAATCGAACTCCGTGCCGCCTCCGCCGCCGAAGTTGTACATCGGAATACCGTCGATGA
>ENA-OZST01000301-OZST01000301.1-human-gut-metagenome-genome-assembly--contig:-NODE-301-length-16509-cov-13.011973_pt1 | contig 16509 bp, 24 predicted proteins | sample MGYA00244127_ERZ653976 | MGnify/ENA primary metagenome ERZ653976 (study PRJEB26926, sample SAMN06164877) | human gut metagenome | biome: ENVO:00009003; feature: ENVO:2100002; material: ENVO:00002003...
ATTAACCCCCCCCGGAACAATTGGAACAATAATATAGGAGGAAAACCTGAATAGGGAATATGAAGGAAATAATGACCAATATAGGAAATGAGAAATCACCAAATAGAGTGCACAGAACCATTGTTCCAATTGTTCCGGTCCCCCCAATGAAAAGCGCCCAAACTATTGAACATCAATCACTTAGGGGCCGGAACAATAAAAATTTTATTGTTCCTCTGCTATTTTTCCAGCATTTTATCGTAGTATTTGCAGCAGAAGTATTGTATTTGTAGGGTAAACAAAAACAAACTACAATATGAAAACTATCACCTACACCAACAATCAAGGACTCGAACTCAAGATCAACAAATTCTCCTCCGGGCAGTTCAAATGGGCATTCAGCCTTACCTTCAACAACGGAGTCCACACCTTCTGCTACACCATGACGGAACTCAGGACCATCCTACTGAAAAACGGGATGACCCGGAAATGGGCAGCCAATGTAAAAGACAGGTTTGACCCCCTCACGGAGGAGCACGTACTTATTAATAGGTACAGGATCCCCGGGGGATCCGAGATGGAGGTCTTCATCACCAGCCGAATCCCGTTCGTAAATATGATAGGAACCGGGTTGGACATGGGCTACATGAAACCCCAGCTCCTGGAGCATAAACTCAACCACTACGGGTTCAAACAGTTTTAATTCCCGGGACCCCAAAATAGGGGTCCCAACTTTTTTCTCATTTTTCAATCAAAAAATTTTTCACTTCAAAAAACTTTTCTTAAATTTGTGATACAAACAAAAGGATAAGACAATGGCAATTACAAATTACATCGACAGCAATGGTTTAAGACTTATGGTTGCTCAGCTTCCTTCGGGTGCTTTCGACCTCTATTTCAGTAACGGGATCATCTCCACCTGCTACACACAAGAGGAGCTCCAGGACTTCCTCCAGAGGAATAACTTTCAGAAATGTTAACCCTCAATCAGGTAATGGAGTTGAAAAAATAGAACACGTAGAACATAAATTCAAGCCAACTATTATGGAAAAAAAATTCAACTGGGACCTCCCGGCAGACCCGGACCCCAAATCGGACAACTATTACAACGGAATCGTATCCAAGGAGCTGAAAGACTCCAGCAATATAGCGGAGACCCTCCTTGGGGTTATCCGCAGAGAGTCAGTCAAGAATCAGTCTGATTTTGTCAATGAAGGGATTGAGACCATCCTTGACAGGTTAGGCATTAAAAGCGACAAGCCCCTCACGAGAAAGGAGAAACTCCTGGCTTTCATCGGGTTTAAGGCTGGCTTAATATGGGAGAGATTGATGGGAATCCGGACAAAACCAGCTTCACCCGACCCAATCGAAATGGTCATTATGGGGATTCTTAAAAACGGAAAAAAATGCTGATTTTATCGTAGTATTTACCGCAGAAGTATTGTATTTGTAGGGTAAACAAAAAACCTACACAACTATGAGAGCAATGAAATCAGTACTCATCGTCACTCGAATGGGATACATTGAGGGGGTCTTCACTTCCTTCAGAGCTTTGGCTAACTCCCGGGGAGCCACTCGAATCAACATTGAAGGTGAGTACGAGCCTTACACTGAGACTGAACTGAAAGACATTGCAGTTAACGGTCAGACCTTCACTTACTTCGGCAAGAAATGCAGAATATCAGCAAGAACCTTAAACATATAACTATTATGGAAAAGATTGAAGAATACGTAGTGTTCAAGTACGAAGACGAGTTCGGATTTCACTACATGATAATGAACAAGCTTCCAGGAGAGGGACCTACATACATGGAGCCCATCTCGTTCGGGAAGAAGATCAACCCCAACTGTACTCCGGGAGCTATCACTCGTCAGCCATTTTCGGAGGACGGCAAATCGGCTTATGTGCTCAACTCCAAATTCGTCCCCGTGGCGGGTTGGTGGCCAGATAAGGGAGACGTTCTGGAGTGGCAGGAAAGGACCAGGGTTTACAGAGCCATCAAGGAACTGGAGAGGAAAGGAAAAGACCTCAAGCTCGAGAAAGCCATTGAGCCTATACGAGAAGCATACAATCGCCTCAGTCCAAGCAGAAGGAGTATGTTTATTGCTCAAGTGATATACCTCCTCACTAAGTAAACAATTTTCACAAAAAAGATTGAAAAGTTTTTATACGTGGGAAAAATTGATTATATTTGGGATAAACAATATGGACAACACAATGACTATCAATCTCAGAGAACTAATCGAACAGAGGGGTCTAAGACTTCAAGAAGTGGCAGAATTTCTGTTCCCTGATAACCGGTTTCCCCGAGCAGCTCTCAACCGGGTCCTCAACGGAAAGACATTGCTGAACTCGGAGCAAGTCTCTCGGTTAGCAGCTTGGCTTGGAGTATCAGTCGACAACCTCTACAAAGGAGCATGGAGCTCCGAATTTAATGGAGAGACATGTATTCTGACAAACGGAAACTACAGAGCAGAGTTATCAGTCAAAACAGGAGAGACGAAGGTGTTCCATCTCGGGTCCTTGTTTCATGAAACTGTTCTCCATGACCCAGCTATACCTCTCAGCAAGTACATTGAACTTCTGAACACCATAATTAAAAATCATCAAGACAATGAAAGTAGAAATTAAGTTCGAGGCAAACCTCGAAGAAACTCAGGATCTCGAAATGGTCCGCAAGATCTGTCAGGTTATCGGAGCAAATCCTGTAACAGTCAAGACGACTGACGTCAAGAAACCAGCTCCGGCTCCAGCCCCCAGAAAGACGGAGGAACCCGAACCCATGCCGATGGATGCGAACTCCTCTTTGGGTTCCGACCCCGCTGTCTCCGTTCAGGACATCCGGATTCTCCTTGCAAGTAAGGTGGACAACAACCGCGAAACCATCCGGGCAAAGCTCACTGAATTGGGAGCGAAGAATGTGACGGGGTTGGATGCCCGACACTACGACTCGTTCTACGAATTCCTCAAAGACCTTGCGTAATGGGAGCCCCGGATCATTCATCTCGTAAGCACGCTATGCTTTCGGCATCAAAGGCAGACCGGTGGATCAACTGCACCCCCAGTGCCAGACTGGAGGAAAAGGTTGAGGAAACCGGTAAGCCTTCCAAGTATGCCGAAGAGGGTACTCTGGCTCACGAGATGGCAGAATGTTACCTCCGAGCAAGGTTCCGCATAACGCCTGTTGACGTTACGTCTGCTGAACTCCGGAAGCTGAAGAAGAACGGCCTCTACACTGAGGACATGGATGAGCCCGTAATGGCTTATTGCCAGTACGTAACGGACCAATATACGGAAGCTCTACGGAAAACCAAAGACGCACTCGTTCTTCTGGAGGAGCGACTGGACTTCTCGGCTTGGGTCGAACAAGGATTCGGCACTGGAGACGCTTGCATTATCGCTGACGGGGTCATGGAGATCATAGACCTCAAGTTTGGCACTGGCGTGCCGGTTTTCGCTGAGAACAATGCTCAGCTGATGCTGTATGCTCTTGGGGCATTGTCCAAATTTGAGATGGTCTACGACATCAACATGGTAAAGTTGACTATCGTCCAGCCCCGGCAGGATCGAATCTCGTCATGGGAGATTACCCCCGAAGACCTCTACAAATGGGGGGAGGAGGTAGTGAAACCCAAAGCAGCTCTCGCTTACTCCGGGGAGGGGGAATTCCAAGTCGGGCACTGGTGCAGGTGGTGCAGAGTCAAAGCTTTGTGCCGCAAAATGGCAGACCACAATCTTGACTTGGCCAAACACGAGTTTAAAGAGCCCGAACTCCTGACCACTGAGGAGCTCGCTCAGATTTTCGAGCAAGCACCCATGCTTCAAGATTGGGTAAATGCTGTATCTGAGCACCTACTCTCCAAAGCCATCTCGGGCGAGAAGGTCCCGGGATATAAGGTAGTAGAAGGAAGGTCAATGCGGAAATGGACTGACGAGAATGCAGTTCAGGAAGTTCTTACCGCATGCGACTACACTCCGGAGCAGTTCCAAGTTGTCAAACTGGCTGGAATCCCGGCTATCGAGAAGCTCCTCAAAAAGGACTTCGATTCACTGGTCGGGGACCTCGTCATCAAAGCTCCTGGCAAACCCACTCTCGTCCCTGAGTCTGACAAACGTCCGGCAATGGGCATAGAACAAGCAAAACTCGATTTTTCAAATAACTAAACTCCAACAATTATGAGTGCAACAACCAAAGTAGTTACCGGCAAAGTCCGGTTCAGTTACGCCAACGTATGGGAACCCCGTGCAATGGAGGGTTCCGACCGAGCAAAATACTCGGTGTCCATCCTCATCCCGAAGACTGACTCGGCAACTCTGTCTCGGGTCAAGGAAGCCATCGACACGGCTCTCAAAGAAGGCATCGCCAAATTGGGTGGCAAGATTCCCCCGACGTGGAAGAACCCCCTCCGCGACGGGGACACCGAAAGACCGGACAATCCGGAGTATGCTGGGCACATGTTCGTCAATGCCAACTCGGACAACCGTCCTGGCATCGTGGACATCAACCTCAACCCGATCATCGAAAGAGAGGACTTCTACTCTGGATGCTACGGCCGGGCGTCGATCAACTTCTACGTCTTCAACACGAATGGCAATAAAGGCGTTGCTTGCGGGTTGAACAACCTCCAGAAGTTGGCTGACGGAGAACGTCTCTCCGGGGGATCTTCGGCAGAAGAGGACTTCGGCCAGAACCCGTGGGACGACGACCTTATGTAGGTTGGTATGCTGGGGCTTACTTGGGATTAGGGGTTCGAATCCCCGCCCAGCAACAAATTTAACAATAGTTAACATGCCGAGACGCTTATATTTCGATACAGAAACATATAGCCCGGAGGACATTAAATCCACGGGCGCCTATAAATACATAGAATCGGGGGACTTTCAACTCCTTATGGTGTCTTTCGCCTTTGACACCTCTCCCGTTCAGGTGATAGATCTGGCCAAAGGAGAGGAGCTCCCCGACTATTTCATCTCCGCTTTAACTGACCCGGAGATCGAGAAATGGGCTCATAACGCCGTATTTGAGAGACTCGTATTTAAGCGTATAGGACTACCTATCCCGATTGATCAATTGTATTGCTCAATGACCAAAGCGGCCTATTGCGGACTGCCTTTGGCTCTGGGTGAACTCTCCAAGGCGTTGGTCCTCGGGGAGCACGGGAAGAAGTCGACCGGTAAAGCTTTAATCCGGTTTTTCTGTTCCCCGTGCAAGCCAACTAAGTCCAACGGTATGAGAACCCGGAACATGCCGGACGACGACCCGGACAAGTGGAACAAGTTCAAGACGTATGCCGAATATGACGTGATTGCCGAACGCGACATCGTGGAACAGCTGGACCAATTCCCATTCCCGGAGTTCGAACGTCGGAACTACCTCGTAGACCAAAGCATCAATGACCGGGGAATTCTGATAGATCTCGATATGGCCGGGAACGCCATCTCTTTCGATGAGGTATACACGGAGGAGATGACCGACCGGATGAAGGAACTGACGGGCTTGGATAACCCGAACAGCTTGGCCCAGTTGAAGACGTGGCTCAACACTAATTTCGGACTCAACTTCCCTGCACTGGGAAAGCCCGAAATCCTCGAATATCTGAAAAACAATCCGGAGGCTCCCGATCTGGTCAAGGAGGTCCTCGCTGGTCGGCTTGCACTGTCCAAGACTTCAACTAAGAAGTACATTGCAATGCTCAACTGCGCTGCCAAAGACCAGAGAGCTCACGGGTTATTCCAGTTTTACGGGGCCAACAGAACAGGACGTTGGTCGAGCCGTATGATCCAGCTCCAGAATCTCCCCCAAAACCACATGAAGGACTTGAGTCTTGCTCGGAGCATGGTGGAGAAGGGAGACTACGACCTTATCGAAATGTGTTACGGCAATATCCCGGATGTTTTGTCCGAGCTCATCCGAACAGCCTTCATAGCCCCGGAGGGGAAAATGTTTGCAGTAGCCGACTTTAGTGCTATTGAGGCCCGGGTCCTGTCCTGGTTAGCCCAGGAGAAATGGCGACTCGACGTCTTCAACACCCATGGCAAGATCTACGAGGCATCAGCATCACTCATGTTCGGGGTCCCAATTGAGCAGGTTACGAAAGGATCGGACCTCAGACAGCGGGGAAAGACGGCAGAATTAGCACTCGGATATGAGGGATCGGTCAACGCAATGGAGAAGATGGACAAAGAGAAGAAGCTGTCCAAAAAGGAAATGTACTCCATCGTAGCTCTTTGGCGTCGAGCCAATCCTAAAATCGTTGAGTTTTGGGCGGAGGTGAACGAGAAGGCCATCGAGTGCGTCCAGACCAGGAAAACCAAGAAAGTAAGTTGCCTCGTATTTGAACATGACGGGACCAATTTGACAATAGCTCTCCCAGCTGGGAGAAAATTATACTACAGAAATCCCCGGGTGAGACCCAACAGGTTCGGGCAGACTGGCATTGTCTACGACGGCATGGTCCAGTCAGTAGGATGGACTGAGGTAGAGACTTACGGGGGCAAACTGGTGGAGAACATAGTCCAGGCAATCTCCCGGGATCTTCTCGCCGAAGCAATGTACAGACTAAGCATTATGAAAGACTTCGAAATAGTAATGCACGTCCATGATGAAGCCATTGCAGAGGTAGACGAAGACCGAGCCGGGGATTGTCTGGAAACTATGTGTAGAGTTATGGGAGAGGATCTTCCTTGGCTGAACTGCTTGCCAATGGGATTACCTCTCAAAGCAGACGGATACGTTACTAAATTTTATAAGAAAGACTAATGACATACGACGGGGAACTTGATATTGCAATCGGACTGAGCGCAAGATCAAAAGTATGGAGCAACAAGAAACTGAAATGGTCTGAATTGGTCAGTCGACTCGGGGAGAAGAACAAGACCACTGAAACATTTAAGGAGTTTGTTTCTGCAAGCAAGGAGGACCAGCTCAAAATAAAAGACGTAGGCGGATACGTTGGGGGCTACCTGAGAGGGGGCAAAAGAAGCCCGGCCAATGTAGTCCACAGACAGTTGATGACACTCGACTTGGACTTTGCCCACAAAGACCTCTGGGATGACTTTACTCTCCAGTTTGACAATGCAGCTGTTCTGCATGGGACTCACAAACACTCAGATGCGTCTCCCCGGTACCGACTAATAATGCCACTGAGCAGAGAAGTCACGGCTGATGAGTATGTGGCCATAAGCCGAAAAATTGCCGGGATAATCGGCATAGACCTTTTCGACAATTCAACTTTCGAGACCAACCGACTCATGTTCTGGCCTTCTACGCCGAAGGACATGGACTACTACTTTAAGGTTCAGGACGGTCCATGGATTGATGCTGACGAGATCCTCAACTCCTATGCCGATTGGAAGGACTCATCACTTTGGCCCACAGCTTCGTCCCGTTTCGAAGCTGTCGACAGAGCCGTTAAGAAGCAGGAGGACCCAACCATAAAGAGGGGGCTCATAGGAGCGTTCTGTAGGACGTACTCCATACCCGAAGCAATAGAGACTTTTCTCCCTGACACCTATGTCCCATCAGCATTGGAGGGCCGATACACTTACACAAAAGGAAGTGCTTCGGCTGGTCTTATCGTGTATGAGGACAAGTTCGCTTATTCCCATCATGGAACTGACCCGTGTGGGGGTAAACTTTGCAATGCGTTTGACTTGGTCCGCATACACAAATTCGGCCACCTTGACGACAAGGTCAAGGATCCCTCGTCGAAGTTGCCAAGTGTGTCAGCAATGGAGGAGTTCGTACGCAATGACCCAGACACTAAGACAACCATTGCCAACGACCACATCAACAGTGCCAAGTACGAGTTTGCCGATCCAGAGCATGATCGGACTCAGGAAGAAGTCGTCGAAAAGGAGGTTGACCCGGAGGCTGAGAGCGTCGAGTGGATGAAGGAGCTGGAGGTTGATACTCGGGGAGCGTACCTCTCGTCGGATGCCAACCTCAACCTCATATTTGCAAACGATCCCCGGTTCAAAAGACTGTTCAGACAAAACGACTTTGACGGGAAGAGGTACGTTTTCGGGAATCTCCCGTGGCGTCGGGTTATTAAGCCGGAGCCGGTCAAGAACGTAGACTATTCCGGGGTCAGGAACTATTTGGGTTGCGTATATGGCATAACGTCCTCGCTAAAGATCGACGATGCCATGGCTCTGGAATTTGAACGCAACCACTTCCACCCGATTCTGGACTACCTCAATGAACTCAAATGGGACGGGATCCAACGGGTAGACAAACTCCTGATTGACTACATGGGGGCTGACGACAATATATACTCTCGCGAAGCCATCCGCAAGATGCTGGTTGGAGCAGTTGCCAGAGTTATGAATCCGGGGGTCAAATTCGACCTTGTGCTTATGCTCGTAGGACCTCAAGGATCCGGCAAAAGTACGTTCATCAAAAAATTGGGAAAATCTTGGTTTAGCGACACATTCCTGACAGTCCAAGGAAAGGAGGCTCTCGAGCAGATCCAGGGGGCATGGCTTATTGAAATAGCTGAGCTCTCCGGTCTCCGCAAAGCGGAGGTTGAGTCAGTGAAGCATTTCATATCTAAGTCCGAAGACTCATTCCGACCAGCGTATGCCAGAACTTCTGAGATATACCCCCGGCAATGCGTCTTTTTCGGCACCACCAACGACAGCGAATTCCTGAGAGACCCCACTGGCAACAGACGCTTCATGCCAGTGGACGTGGTCCCCAACAATGCCAAAAAAGACGTGTTCATGGAACTGGACGACGAGATAGACCAGATATGGGCTGAGGCAGTTGTACTGTACCGGTCCAAGGAGAAACTCTATTTGAGCCACGAAGCCGAGAAAATAGCCAAAAACGAGCAAAGCTCGCACAGCGAGTCGGATGAACGGAAAGGCATCATTGAGGCGTACTTGGAACGTAAACTCCCGGACAACTGGGACTCAATGGACCTCTACCAGAGAAGAGACTTCCTGGTCGATGAGTTAAACCCCAAAGGGACCACCCCCCGAGACTACGTGTGTGTTGCTGAGATATGGTGCGAATGTCTCGGGCGGAACAGAGAGGACATGGACCGGTATAGGACCCGAGAAATCAATGACTTGTTGAAGAGCATGCCAGAATGGGAGCCGTGCAAGGCTAGTAAAAGATTCCCCGTCTATGGAAAGCAAAAGTATTATGTGCGAAAAATCGACTGAGAAACGACTCGTCACTGAGGTGGAGAGAGTTGGTGGCTGGTGTTTGAAACTCCCCGCAATTCACAATGCTGGCCTCCCCGACCGGCTCTGTCTGTTCCCCGGTGGCGAAGTCGTTTTCGTTGAGCTGAAAGCATTCGGCAAAAAGCCCAGAAAAATACAGACATTAATGCACCAGAAACTGAAAGCAATGGGCTTTCGAGTAGAGGTAATAGACACGACCATGGGTTGTAAAATGTTAGCATTGGAATATGACCGAAAATGATCTCCATCAATACCAGCTACAAGCTGTTGAACACATAATAAGCCACACGCACTGTGCTCTGTTCCTGGACATGGGATTGGGTAAAACAGTGTCTACTTTGACAGCCATCAACGAGCTCATGTTTAAAGAGGTCGAGGTCCGACGGGTATTAGTCATAGCTCCCAAAAGAGTAGCCGAATCAGTCTGGACACAGGAGGTCGAGAAATGGGACCATTTGAAGCACATTAAAGTGTCTCGCATCATTGGAACAGAACGTCAACGTCGTGAGGCTCTTGCCAAGAAGGCAGACGTATACACCATCGGAAGAGACAACGTGGCTTGGCTATGCGGGCTCTACGGGGGATCTTGCTTACCATTCGACATGGTGGTCATCGACGAGCTCAGCAGTTTCAAGAACCCCAAGTCAATCAGATTCAAAGCTCTTAAGCACGTTCAGGCTTCACTCTCCCGAGTAGTAGGTTTGACTGGTACCCCGGCACCCAACGGTCTTATGGACCTTTGGGCCCAAATGTACCTCCTGGACCGGGGAGAGCGCTTGGGCAAATACATATCACACTATCGTGACAACTACTTTAAGCCAGGACGTAGAAACGGGCATATTGTATATTCGTACGACATATCCAAGGAGAATCAGGAGCGCATATACTCAAAGATAGGGGACATCTGCATGAGCATGAAAGCTAAGGACTACCTCGATCTCCCCGAGCGAATCGACAACATAGTGGAGATCCAGATGCCCCCGGAAATCCAAAAAGCTTATGACTCCTTCGAGGAGGAACAAGTTCTCAGCATGATTGATCAGCTCGGGGACGCCGTAGAGATACCAGCTGTCAATGCAGCAGCTTTGTCCACGAAGCTCCTCCAGTTTGCCAATGGAGCAGTGTACGATGAACAGAGAGTGGCCCATGAGGTGCACACGTTGAAGATCGAAGCCACGAAGGAACTCATTGAGGACGCCGGGGGACAGTCAGTCCTCATAGGTTGGACCTTCCAGCATGACAGAGACCGGCTCATGAAGGCTCTCGCCAAGTATAAGCCCCGGGAACTCAAAACGGAGAAGGACATCGTTGACTGGAATGCTGGCAGAATTCAGGTTCTTTTGATGCACCCGGCTTCCGGGGGTCACGGGCTCAACCTCCAAGCCGGAGGACACCGCATCATCTGGTTTGGGCAGACCTATTCTCTCGAGCTGGAGCAACAATTCAATGCTCGGCTTGACCGACAAGGACAGAAGGAGGTCGTGATAGTCAATAAACTGGTATGCTCGAAGACAGTGGACCAGGACGTCATAAGAGCCCAGAAAGCGAAGACCCGGGGGCAGGATGCTCTCATGGAAGCTGTAAAAGCGAGGGTAGAAAAATATCTGAAAAAATATCGCAAAACATCGTAGTATTTGTCGCAGAAGTATTATATTTGTGATACAAACAAAACGATAACACTATGAACTACGAGAACAAACATCGAATCGAAAGTCTGGCAAAAGCTGCTTGTCCCAACAACAAAAAAGTCTCGGTCATATTCCGAAGCAAAGAGAATAAGTTATCCGACCGACCTAACGCTTTTATAGTAACTGTCGGAAAGAAGGGCTATACCTCAGTTAGACAGTCGAACTACTGGGCAGTAGACACAGTCAATTCCTGCAAAGATTACTCCGACCAGGAGCTCGCCCAGATCCTGAACACGATAACCAAAGACCTCGGGGCCCTCCGATTCTTCGGCTATCAGGATGCTAAATTCGTAAATTACAAAGGTGAAGAAGTAGAGGATTAGCCTCTACTTTTCTTCCGTTTTATCGTATATTTATACTACAGACAAAAGGACAATGAAACGATATTACTACGAATTAATGGACGAGGATTACAACAGCTACGAAGCAGCTATCCCCGACGGAAGAATCAAAGCCAGAGCCATTGCTCAAGCAAAGCGAGCAATGAGGGACTCGGGGATCCGAAGGGCTCTACTGGTAGTCAATAGCATGAGGACCTCCAACATATTGGACATAATCACAGTCGAATTGGACTGAGATATTTTCAATTTTTCTGGTGAAAGATTTTTTTTAATTGGACATTTTTTTCTTACTTTTACACTACACTTAATAACTAAACACTATGGAAAAGTTTATCGAAAAGTACAAGAGCTACAGCTCGAAAGTTCTTCAAAAGTTGGCCAAGGTCAAGACCGGTGACGAGCTTGACGCCATCGAATCCATCCTCGCATCGAGAGGAGCATCTCAGGAACATCCGGCAGAGGAGGGCGCTGTCTACAACGCTACCGAAACGGAAGAGTACAAAGCCGAGAACGGCATCAAGGAGAACGACGAAGTCGCCGAGGAGAAGCCGAAAAAGGCTCGCAAGACCAAGACCCAGAAGGAGCCCAAGGACCCTCGCCTGCTGAAGAAGGAGATCTCGGACGAGGAGGCAAAGGCTAACCTCGAGAATGCCAAAGCCAACATCGGTCGCTTCTGCAAGTTCATCTGCACGAAGACCAAGGAGCAGACCGACGGCATCATCATCGGAGCTCGTCTCGACCCCCGCAACAACTTCATCCAGTACCGAATCAAGACCAACGACGGTCACGTCTGGGGCAAGGGCATCGACTCGAAGGACCTGGAGCTCGGCGAGATGGCACCGGTTCCCGAAGAGACCGAGAAGCCGAAGCGCGGCCGGAAGAAGGCAGCTCCCGAAGCAGCTCCCGAAGCAGCTCCCGAAGCAGAACAGAACGAGCCGGAGAACGCACCGGCTGAGGAGTAAGTCAGAACTCCTCGCCCAATGAAGCCGTCACTCCGTTGGGCACCCCGGAGTGGTCTAGGAGGGTTCGAATCCCTCCCCGGGGTCTAACCTATATACTAAAAATTATGAGTAACATACTTAAACACGCTGACCAAATCATTAATGAGCGGGCGGAGGAAAAGGAGAGACAATACGGGCCGTTCATGGAATGCAACCAGAAGGCCGCAGAGATCGCCTCGGTCATTACCGGTAAGCCTCTGACCGCTCTTGACGTGTCTTGGGTCCAAGTGGCAGTGAAAATGGCACGTGAATCCAATGCACACAAGGAGGACAACCTCCTTGACATGGTAGCTACAATCGGGGCCATCAATAACGAACTCGAGGATCCCAAGCCGTTAAAAGCTCCAGAGGTGGTACCTACGTACTTCTCAACCATTTCGGAGGCTGTAGACTTCATCCGGATCAGTCCCATCGAGGTGCATGAGATCAAACATGTTCTCACAGAAGAGGGACGCAGAATAGCTGTATATTACTCCCACAAAGAAGATCCGGAACAGTACGATCCATTCTCAAACATCAAGCCATGAATACACAAGACTTTAAGCCATTCATTAAGAGATGGGAAGAGATTTATGCCCTCCAGGGGGAGCTCCAGCTCATGTACAGGCCATACTTCAAGGAGCGCATCGCGAACTTTGACATTAACACTTTGGAGGATCAAGAACTATTCAAGAAACTCTGTTGGCAGATTGTCGAGGAACTCGCTGAGGCAAGGGAGGCTATCGAGGGGGAACTCGATGGCGAGCACTTTAATGAGGAGCTGATTGACGCATTCAACTTCATGTTGGAGCTTTACCAGCTTTATGGCATGACTCCCACTTTCGTCTGGACGCTGCCTAAATGGGCACAGGTTCTGGAAGACGAAGATTTTGCGGGAGATCTGCTTACCTTAATCGGAAACATCGGCATGACAGCAAACTGTCTCAAGAACAGAGAGTGGAGACAATCTCAGTACATGGTTGACTTGATAGTTTTCGAGGGCCGGCTCAAGCGGATATGGACTTACTTCGTCATAATGTTCGAGCATTTGGGTCTCTCAGAGACTCGAGTCAAAGAGCTCTGGTCGTTGAAGTATCAAGTAAATCTGTTTCGCATTAAATCCAAATACTGATATGGGTAGAATATTTAAAGACTGTTTCGAAATGATCCGGGAGATGGATCGGGAGCTCAAGGTTTCCGGCATCACGGTCCCGGTCAACCATTACCAAAACCAAGAACTCAGCGGGGACGACCGGCTCACCAAGGAACTCATCGGAGTGAGCTTTGTCATCTCGAAGCCGTATCTCGGCAAACGTGAGATGCTCGATTTCATGTTCAAAGACGAGGCCGAGCTCATCGAGAAGTATTGCCGAGCAGAGCTCTCCGATCGGCTTGACCGGAACGGAGTCAACCCGGGTAAGAGCTGGGAAATCCGACAGGACTTGTGGCAGAAGTTGGTGAGCAAGACTCGGCAGGAGGGTCGTTTCGACTACACCTATTCGGAGCGTCTGCACATCTTCCACAAGGGTCCCGAGATCCACCAGTTGGATAATGTCATCATGACTCTCCGGGACGACCCGCACTCCAGACGAGCAATGGTCATGATCTTCGAGCCGGAGGACACCCGGGCAACAGCCGGGGCTCTTACCCGAGTACCTTGCTCCGTCAGCTACCAGTTCCTCATCCGGAACAATCGACTCCACGTGATATATTATATCCGGAGCAATGACTTCTTCAAGCACTTCGCAATTGACATCTGGTTGACGGAGGCCATGATGGACTACGTGTTCAACATCCTCGCAGCCACCTATCCCTCTCTCAAGAAGGGATCTCTGCATTACTTCGCTGGGTCCCTCCATGCATACAACGAAGATCTTTCCAAATGGGTAATCTACTAAATTATGACTATCGACGAAGCAAGAACTAAAGCTCATCAGCAATATGACGATTGCATGTTCTGTCCGGGATGCTCGAAGCTCCTGACTGGGCTCCACATGGGGAGTCGGTGCTACACCAACTGGATCGAAAGAAAGGCACAACAGATCCTCGAAAATTCGAAGAAAAGTCATGACAGGAGGAAGTGATGAGCCTATCATCATCGGGCTGGCAATAGCAGTAATAATCGGAATAGGGATCGTTTGTCTCATGGACGCTCTCAAAAACAAACTCAAGTGATATGTGCGGAATAAGTATAACAAGAAGGATTAACGCCATTGACAAGATCCAGCATCGGGGCATTGAGTCCGCCCAGATTGCAGAAGGAGGATGGTTCCTCGGTCATGTTCGTTTGCCCATTCAGACTGAGCCAGGCGATGGCCTGGCTCAGCCTATAGAGTTAGCCGGAAACAACGGGTGGCTTCTTTATGTCGGGGAAATCTACAACTATCCTACGAGGTATTCCAGCGACGTCGAGTATCTTCGCGACTTGTTTGGATCCTCGTGTCTCGAAGACATCATCTATGAAGCCAACAACTGGGATGGCATGTGGGCAATATGCTGGTACCGGAAGGGTCAAATTATTGCTTTCACCGACCCTCTCGGAAAGAAGCAACTCTACTACAACCAATTCGGGGAAATCTGCTCGGAGATAACCCCGTTGGTGTCGGACTTCCGAGACTTCGACCGGTACTATCAGTCGGAAGTGTTCAAATGGGGGTACAACTGGGATGACAGAACTCCATGGAACAACGTCAAGCGTATTATGCCGAATACTGTCTATTCCTTCGATGACATGAAGGTGAAGCCCACCATTATCCGGAGGGACTACTACAGATGGGGGATAGGGGAACGGAGTCATTTCGCAAAATCCAAGTTCGCCGAAGTCCTCCGGGGCTTGGTCGAGAAGTCCGTAAAACGCCGGGCAATGTACTCTAAAGTCCCGGTCGGAGCTTTGGTTTCTGGGGGACTGGATTCATCCATAGTTGCCTCTATTCTTCATCGAATGGGCCTGGGGGTTAATCTTTATATGGTGGAGAATAATGAATCAAAATTTGGCATGCTATTGTCCGAATTTTTAGGGGTTTCTATCACCTCTCTTGGCCCTATCCCCGATGATGATTGCCTGGAGAGGTGTCTCCGCTACAACGAGACCCCCATCGACTTGGGCTCCATGATCCCCCAGTTCCGACTCATGGAGAAGGTCAAGGAGAGGGTCATCCTGACCGGGGATGGAGCTGACGAACTCTTCGGGGGTTATCGCCGAGTCGATGACTACGACTCCCAGCTCTCAGACGTGTTCCAGGAACTTCCGTTCTACCACATGCCTCGGCTTGACCGGGCTTCCATGAGGAGCACAGTTGAACTCCGGTCCCCATTCCTGGGACATGACGTTGTCAGGTTCGCTCTCCGTTTGCCCCGGGAGGACAGAACTCACAAGCGCATTCTCAAAGATGCTTTCAGCGACGTCCTGCCTCAGGAGATTCTCGACCGACCCAAAGAGCCTCTCAAGTGTCGGAGCATCCGACAGGATCCGATGGCGTACCGCAAGAAGTGTCACGAAATATTCTACAACTTATGGCAATAGCTATCGGATATTACCGGGTATGGTTTAAAGAAGATGACTCCAACACGGAGGCTCAGTGGTTCAAAATGACGCTCCGGAAGGGATCTGTTAGACCTTCCATCCGTTCTATAAATCGGGAAGAGGCTCTGAGGTGGATCAAGTCCCGAAAAATGAAAGACGTCACCCCCGGAAATCCCGCAGGCAAGATATTTGAATCGGATGGTCAACCGTTCAAGAAGGCATTCCAGGGGCTGCCTCTTCACACTCGGTATAATTTCATAGAAGGAGCATCACTCTCATCAGGCACAACACACCGAGCTCGTCTCGAAAAATATTTTAAAAAATGAAAATCGTAAAAGTAAGAAATGTCAAGACCCCGACCAGAGGAACGGGTCTGTCCGCCGGGCTGGACTTCTACATCCCGGAAGACTTCGAAGCCAAACAGATCTGGCCGGGCGAAAGCATCAACATTCCGTCGGGTATTCGAGCTCGAATACCCCGGGGGCATGCCCTCATCATGTTCAACAAGAGCGGTATTGCCACCAAGCACCAGCTCCAGGTCGGAGCCTGCGTGGTTGACGAAGACTACCAGGGAGAAATCCATCTGCACGTCATGAACGTCGGCAAGGAAGTCGTCATCCTCAAGCCGGGGATGAAGCTGGTTCAGGGTTTGGTGATGCCTGTCTTCTATACCGGGGTGGAAGTTCTCGAGTCGGAGGCCGAGCTTTTCCCGCAATCGACTGAGAGAGGAGCGGGGGGCTTCGGGTCCACGGGTGAATAGGACCCCCGGCCCCAAAAGTTGGTCAAACCATTGTTCCATTGTTCC
>ENA-OZST01000315-OZST01000315.1-human-gut-metagenome-genome-assembly--contig:-NODE-315-length-15913-cov-6.677450_pt1 | contig 15913 bp, 8 predicted proteins | sample MGYA00244127_ERZ653976 | MGnify/ENA primary metagenome ERZ653976 (study PRJEB26926, sample SAMN06164877) | human gut metagenome | biome: ENVO:00009003; feature: ENVO:2100002; material: ENVO:00002003...
CCCGAAGTGTCCGCCGAAGATATCGCCGAACTGCGAGAAGATGTCCTCCATCGAGAAGCCGCCGCCGCTGAAGCCGCCGAAGCCGCCGGCCCCGCCCGCAGCGCCGCTCATCCCGGCGTGTCCGAACTGGTCGTAGCGGGCACGCTTGTCGGGGTTCGACAGCACGTCGTAGGCCTCGGCCGCCTCCTTGAACTTCTCCTCGGCCTCCTTGTCCCCGGGGTTCTTGTCCGGGTGGTACTTGATGGCCGCCTTGCGGTAGGCCTTCTTTATCTCGTCGGCATTGGCGTTTTTCGAAACGCCCAACACCTCGTAGTAATCTCTTTTCTCTGCCATGATCCTACTCTCCTACAACGACTTTCGCGAAGCGAAGCACCCGTTCGCCCAGACGGTAGCCCGTCTGCACGACGTCGATGACCTTGCCCTTCTTCTCCTCGCCGGCAGCGAAGCGGGCCACGGCCTCGCACAACTCCGCGTCGAACTCCTTGTCCTTGACCTCGATCTCCGTGACGCCCTTCTGGCGCAGCGCCTCGGTGAACTTCTGCGCGATGAGCTGCACGCCGGCACGCAGCGCCTCGATGTCGTCGCTCTTCTCCATTGCCGCCACGGCCCGCTGCACGTCGTCACGCACGGGAAGCATTGCCAGCAGGACGTCGCGCCCGCCCGTCTCGACCAGCTCCATCTTCTCGCGGATCGTACGCTTGCGGTAGTTGTCGAACTCGGCCTGCAGGCGCAGGTACTTGTCCTGCCATTCGGCCAGCACCGACTCGAGTTCGGCCGCGGCTTCGCCTTCGGGACGCTCGCCTTCGACTGACATCGTGTCAGCCGACGCTGCCGCAGCGTCTGCCATATTGGCATCCGCCGCCGTTTCCGCGGTCGTCTGTCCGGTCTCGGGAGCGCTCTTCTCGCCGTCCTTAACGGCCTCATTATAAACTTTTTCCTCTTTCATATCTGGTATTTTTTCGGTTTTTCCGCCTCTATTTGCGCAAATTGCATACCAACCGGCCGGCAAGGGCTCATCCGATGATGAAAATCGCCGGACGTTTGTTCATTTCGGGCAGCGGCTGCCGCTGCCACTCGGCCACGGTGCGGGTTATGATCCGCTCGCCGGGGGCCGTGACATCGACGGCCAGAGTCAGCCGCGTCGTCGGGGCGAGCGTGCGCAGGAGCTCCTCGAAGAGTTTCACGTTGCGGTAGGGAGCCTCGATGAAGAGCTGCGACTGTCCTTCGGCCTGGGCGCGGCGTTCGAAGAAGCGGATCGCCCGGGACCGCTCGGGCGGCTTGACGGGGAGGTATCCGTTGAAGGCGAACGACTGCCCGTTGAGTCCCGAGGCCATGAGCGCAAGCAGGATCGACGACGGTCCGACCAGCGGCACGACCCGAATGCCGCAGCGATGGCACTCCGCAACCACGGCCGCACCCGGATCGGCGACACCCGGCACGCCCGCCTCGGAGATCACCCCGGCCGAACGCCCCGCAAGCAGGGGTTTGACCAGTTCCCCGACCTCGCGCTCGGCAACCGTATGTTCGTTCAGTTCGCGGAACTCCAGTTCGTCGATCGGGCGCGTCACGCCCGCCTTCGACAGGAAACGCCGCGCCGTGCGCGTATTCTCGACGATGAAGTAGTCCAACGAGTCCATCACGGCGCGGTTCGACGCCGGGAGCACGTCCCACGGGGCGGTCTCGTCCGAGATTGGACAAGGGATCAGATAGAGGGTTCCTGCAGCCATTACTCCTTGAGGTAGATTCGTTTGACGCGGCTCGAAACCGACGTCATGATTTCATAGGGGATCGTATCGAGCACGCGGGCCATCGTCTCGAGGTCGTTGCCCGCTTCGGGCGAGAAGATCGTCACCTCGTCGCCCTCCTCCACGCCTGCGATCTCCGTGATGTCGATCATGCAGCTGTCCATGCAGACCCGCCCGACGATCGGCGCCGGAGATCCAGCCACGAGCACCGACCAGCGACCGCAGCCCAGATGGCGGTCCAGTCCGTCGGCATAGCCCACGGGAATCGTCGCCGTGACGCTCGGGCGCGTGAAGCGTCCGGCACGCCCGTAACCGACCGTCTCGCCGGCCGCCAGGTGCTTGATCGCGACAATCCGGGTTCGAAGCGTCGAGACGGGGCGCAGCGACGGGTTGTGCTGCCACCCGAAGCCGTAGAGCCCCAGTCCGAGGCGGCACATGTCGTACTGCGCCTCGGGGAAGCGCTCGATGGCCGCCGAGTTGGCCGTGTGGCGGATCACCGGATAGGGCAGCGCCTCGACCAGCCGCGTGCTCATCCGGTCGTAACGGGCGATCTGCGCCCGCGTGTAGGCATCCTCCTCGGGCATGTCGGCGCAGTTCAGGTGCGAGAAGACCGTTGCCACCTTCACCTCCGGGCGCAGGGGCAGCACCTCGCACAAACGGTCGATCTCCTCCTCCATGAAGCCGAGCCGGTGCATGCCCGTATCGAGTTTCAGGTGGATCGGATAGCGGAATTCCCCGGCATGCGAGACGGCCGAAGCGAAGTCGTCGAGCGACCGGAAACTGTAGATCTCGGGCTCGAGCCGGTTGGCGATCATCAGATCGAAACTGTCGGCATCGGCGTTCAGCACCACGATAGGCATCGTGATGCCCCGCTCACGCAGCAGCACCCCTTCGTCGGCAAAGGCCACGGCAAGGTAGTCCACCCCCTGGTGCTGGAGCATCTGCGCCACCTCGAAGTCACCCGCGCCGTACGACGCGGCCTTGACCATCGCCACAAGCTTCGTACCGTGGGAGAGCTGGGCGCGGAAATAGTTGAGGTTATGGATCATCGCATCGAGATCGACCTCCAGCACGGTGGTGTGGCTCTTGCGGGCCAGCGCATGGGCGATCTTCTCGAAACGGAAGTCGCGGGCGCCCTTCAGCAGCACGGCGCGGCCGGCCACGGCCCCGCGGCCGATGCGGGCAATGCACTCGTCGGTCGAGGCATAGAACTCCCGATCGCACGCAAAGAGCGCGGCATAGCGTTTCAGGCGGGGCCCGATGCCGATGAAGGTGTCGATGCCGGCACGCGAGACCATGCCCGCCACGCGGCTGTAGAGTTCGTCGTCCGACAGACCGCTCTGCGCGATGTCCGACAGGATGAGGGTACGCCGCCGCGAGAGCGCCACGTTGTGCAGGTAGTCGAGGGCCAGGGCCAGCGAATTGAGGTCGAGGTTGTAGGCGTCGTTGATGAGCACCGAGTCGTTGATACCCTCCTTGACTTCGAGGCGCATGGCTACCTCGGGAGCCGAGGCGAACGACGGGGCCGGGAACTCCATGGCCGCACAGAAGGCCTCGACGATCTGGGCGTTGCGCCGCGAGGCCTCGTTGCCGATGACCGACTCCGGGATGCGGGGATATGCGGCCGCATCGTAGAGCTTCCGCTCGGCGAAATGCGAGGCGATCAGGCGCCCGAGCGGCTCGTAGTAGCTGTGGTAGACGATCTTCGACGCGCTGCGCGCCAGTGTCATCTTCTCGAGGCACTTCTGTTCGAGGTTCAGGAAGTTCTCCTGATGGGCGTCGCCGATCGAGGTGAAGACCACCACGTCGGGGCGGATGATACGCTCGAGGCGCTCCATCTCACCGGGTTTCGAGATGCCGGCCTCGAAGATGGCCAGCTGTTCGTCGCCCTCGAGCATCAGCACCGAGAGGGGCACGCCCAGCTGCGAGTTGTAGCTCTTCGGCGAGCGGTAGCACTTCATCCCCGCGGGGAGCTCCTCGGCCAGCCACTCCTTGATGACGGTCTTGCCGTTCGAGCCCGTGATGCCCACGACCGTACCGCGGAAACAGGCCCGGTGGTAGGCAGCCAGCGACTGCAGCGCGTCGATGGCATTCTCCACCACGACATAGCCGCACCCCTCGGCCGGCTCGACGGGGCGCTCGACCAGAAAGGCGCGCACGCCCCGCCCGCACATCTCCCGGATGTAGTCGTGCGAATCGTGGTTGGCGCCCCGCATGGCCACGAACATCGGACCCGTGGCCAGCTCGCACGTCAGCGAACGGCTGTCGGTCACCACCGACTGCACCTCGCGGTCGCAGCCGGAAAAGACGCCGCCCGTGATGGCGGCGATCTGTGAAAGAAGGTATTTCATAAAAAACCTGTATTGTTGGACGGTTTCCCGTCAAAAAATCGGTCAGACGGCGAAGGTTACGATCGTGATGCCGGCACCGCCCCGGTCGGCATGCTCGTCGGCGACCGAAGCGACGTCGGGCACCGTGCGCAGGTAGCGGCGGATCTCCTCCTTCAGGGCGCCGGTACCCTTGCCGTGGAGGATCGAGACCGACCCCACGCCGAGCATCAGCGCGTCGTCCACGAAGTCCTGCACGGTCTCCAGCGCCTCGGCGGCCCGCATGCCGCGCACGTCGATGTGGTCCCTGAAGTTAAGCTTGCGCGCCGAAATGTCGGCCGAGACCACCGTCCGGGCCGTCACGGGGCGCGTCGCCTCGCGGTATTCGCGGTTCGAGACAACGGTGAGTTGCGCCTTGTCCACCGTGGTGAGTATCTGTCCAAAAGCCACCTGGGCCTTGCGTCCCTTGATCGAGCGCACCTCGCCGACCATCTCCTGTCCGGCCATGCGGACCTTCGAGCCCTCGACCACCTCGCGGGGCTGCTCCGCAACGGGCGCCGCCGCCTGTTTGAGCTCACTTCCCTCGCGGGCCTTCCGCTCGGCCCGGCGCTGGCGCCGCCGCTCGATGCGGTCCATCTCGCGCGCCACCGAAGCGTCGTGTTCGGCCGTGTCGGCCTCATCGACCTTTTCGCGGAAGTCGTCCAGTTCACGACGCGCCAGGCGTGTCAGCTCCTTCTCGGCCTGCGCCTCGCGGATCGTGCGGATCGTATTCTCGATCTGCCGGTTGGCATCGGCAATGAGCTGCTGCGCCTCCTGCTTGGCCCGCCGCAGGATCTCCTGCCGCTCGGAGCGGATCTTCGAGAGCTGCTCGGCATAATTCTGCTCGAGCTCCTCGACCTTGCGGTCCGTCAGGCGAATGCGGTCGCGCTTCTGCTCCCAGTAGTGCTTGTCGCGCGCGATCTCGCGCAACTGCTTCTCGATGTTGATGTGGTCCGAACCGGCCTTCTCGCTGGCCGCACGGATGATCTCCTCCGGGAGGCCGATCTTGCGGGCGATCTCCACGGCAAACGAACTGCCCGGCTTGCCCATCTCGAGGCGGAACAGCGGACGGATGCGCTGCACGTCGAAGGTCATCGCGCCGTTGGCGATGCCCTCGGTGTTCGACGCATAGTATTTGATGTTGGCGTAGTGCGTGGTGATGACACCGTAGCAGCCCCGGTCGAGCAGCCGCTCGAGGATCGCCTCGGCGATGGCCCCGCCGATCGTGGGCTCGGTACCCGAGCCGAACTCGTCGATGAGCACCAGCGTGCGGTCGGAGGCCCCGGCCAGCATGTGCTTCATGTTGAGCAGGTGCGACGAGTAGGTCGAGAGGTCGTTGTCGATCGACTGTTCGTCGCCGATGTCGATGAAGATGCTCTCGAAGACGGGCAGTTCCGAAATCTCCGACGTCGGGACCAGGAACCCGCACTGGAACATGTACTGCACGATGCCCGTGGTCTTCAGGCAGACCGACTTGCCGCCGGCGTTCGGGCCAGAAATGACGAGAATGTGCTTGCGGCGGTCGAGCTGCAGATCGAGCGGCACGATCTCGCGGCCGGCGGCACGCAGCGTCTGCTGCAGCAACGGGTGGCGGGCCGTGCGGAGCACCAGGCGGTCGTCGGTCGAGAGGATCGGGCGCACGCAGCCGTTCTCCGAAGCCCAGCGTCCCTTGGCGCGCAGCATGTCAATCTCGGCGAGGTAGTCGCCCGAGTCGGCGATCAGGGCGGCATCAGGACGGATCGAGTCGGTGAATTCCGAGAGGATGCGGACGATCTCGCGCCGCTCCGAATACTCCAGCTCGCGCAGTTCGTTGTTGATCTCCACGACCTCGACCGGCTCGACATAGAAGGTCTTTCCGGTAGCCGACTCGTCGTGGATGAATCCGTTGAGTTTGCGTTTGTTGGCTGCGGCGACGGGGATCACGGCCCGACCGTCGCGGATCGAGATCTGCGCATCGGCATCGACGATCCCGGCCCCCTTGGCCGAGGCCAGGACGGCCTGCAGGCGCTTGGCGGCCTGCCCCTCGCGTTCGCGGATCGCGCGCCGGATCTCCTGCAGGGCCGGCGAGGCGTTGTCACGGACGTTGCCGAAGCGATCGACGATCGCATCGATGCGCCGGACGATCTCGGGGAACGCGGCCACGCCGTGCGTGCGGTCCCAGAGCGTCGGATAGCGATCCTGACGGTTGAGGATGAACGAAATGACACCGCCGAGGGCCGACAGCGCCCGATGCAGCGTAACGACCTCCTCGACGTCGAGGAACGTTCCCTCGACGCGCAGTTTGGCGACGATCTGGTCGATGTCGGGGTATTCGCCTCCGGGAAAGTCGTGCTCCATGTCGAGGAGCAGGCGCATCTCGTCGGCCAAAGCCAGCCGGCGCTCGATTTCGCGCGGCGAGGTGGAGAACTGCTCGGAGGCGATCCGCTCACGGGCCGCGCGCATGGTACAAAGGGCTGCGACCTGCTCGCGGAGCCGGTCGAAACCTATTTTCTGCTCGAAGGAAGCAGGATATATCATTGCCGTAAAATTAACTTTTCATCGTCCGCAGGCTCCACCCGGAGCGGGATTCCACCCTGCTGCGGAACGGGATCCGTTCAGGGGAACGCGCCGACGCCCCTTCACGCAGGCTCCGTCGCCGCCGCGGGACCGCCGCTCACTGCGCCCGCTTCAGGGAGTCGCGCTCGGCCCGGGCGGCCTCTTTGGCAGCCTTGCGCAGCGCCTTGGCCTTCATCTTCTCGGGATCGCGGCCGAAGAGCGAGAAATGCACGTAGCGGCCCGGATAGTTCTTCAGATCGGCAAGCAACGCAGCGAGGTTGCTGCCGGCCGTAGTCAGCGAATCGTAGAGCGCCGGGTCGTTCACCAGACGTCCTACCGTGCCCTCGCCGGCCTCGATCCGCTCGAGCAGGCTGCCCACCTGTCCGACGGCGTCGGAGAGCCTGCGGGCGAACTCCGCCTCGGCCAACTCCCCCGTAACGTCATTCAGGTTGCCCACGATGCTGTCCACGCGGGGCGCATTCTCGCCCAGCATGTCGGCGAACTCCGTCAGGTTGCGCACGGCCTCCTGCAGGTTGCTCTTCTCGGAATCGAGCAGCTGCGCCAGGTCGCCCGAGAGGTTGTTGAGGTTTCCGAGCGTTCCGGAGATGTTTTCGCCGTTCTCCTCCAGCAGGCGGTTGATGTTGCCGAGCGTGAGCGAAAGTTCGTCGGTCACCTGCGAGATCTTCTGCTTGAAGAACTCCAGTTCCGAACCGGCCATGTCCATCAGGTCGCGGTTGCGGCTCGAGCGGAGCGTGTCTCCCTTTTCGAGGTAGGTGTCCGACTCCCCGTAGGTCACCTCGATGGCCTTGGCGCCCATGAGGCTGCTGCTGACGATCTTCGCCTCGGAATCCGACGGGATGCGGTACTGCCGCTTGATGGTCAGCTGCAGGATCACCTTGTCGCTGCGCTGCGGATCGAACGAGATTCCGGTCACGGTGCCGATCTTCACACCCTGCATCATGACCGACGATGCCGACTGCACGCCATTGACCTGGTCGTAGGCGGCGTAATAGACCGTGTTGCGGCCGAAAATATCAAATCCCTTGAGGAATCGGATTCCGGCCCATGCGGCGATGATCATCGCCACGGCGAAGATTCCGATTTTGGCTTCTCTTTTCATATCACGAATTTCTTATTCTCCTTGTTATTTGACGACTCTGCCGCCCTGCACGCTCACCACGAACGCCTCGGGGAAGGCCTTACGCACCTCGCGCAGCCGCTTCTGGGCCGCCGCACGGTCGGCATATTCGCCGACGCAATATTTATAGGGGAAACGGCCCTCGGAGGCATACTCCTTCACCTTGCCGCGGTACGAACGGAACTGCGACGAGGTGAGCGGCACCGCCTTCGAACTGGCCATCACCTGCACGGCATAACGCAACGGCTGCTCCGCGGCCGGAGCCTTCGCCCCCTGTCCCGCGGCCGGAGCCTGCTTTTCCCCGGCAGCCGGACGGGGCGGGACGGAACGGGACGTATCCTTGGCCGGAGCGGGAGCCGGACGGGGCTTTTCCCGGGCCGTATCTTCGGCCGGGACGGCAGGCTCCGTAGGCACGGCCCCGCCTTCCGACTTGCGGATCTTGAGCACATAGTCCGAATAGTCGCGCACGGCCTGGTAGATGTTGCGGGCGATCTCGTTCTGTCCCTTCTCCGACTTCATGTAGGCCATCTCCTGCGGATTGGTCATGAAGCCGATCTCGGTCAGCACACCCGGCATGTCGGTGGCATAGAGCACCCGCAGCAGCTGGGGCTTCACCCCGCGCGAGTGGCGGCCGCTGGAGATGTAGTTGTTCTGTACGAAGCGGGCCAGCGCCATGCTGTACTCGCCGTAGGTAAACTGCAGGTTCTGGATGTAGGCCCGGACGATCGCCGCGGTCCGCTCGTCCGACATGTCGATCAGGTCCTCGCGGTTGCTCTCGTAGAGTGCATTCTCGTTGTAGCGCTGCTCCTTGGGGCTCTCGCCCATGATGAGCGTCTCGACCCCGCGGGCCGCCGTGGCACGGGCAGCATTGACGTGGATCGAGATGAAGAGGTCGCCCCCGGCGCCGTTGGCGATGTCGGCACGCGCCTGCAGGTCGTCGGCCAGGGTCTTGCCCAGTTCCTTGTCGGTCTTGCGCGTGTAGACCACCTTCACACCCGGCATCCCCTGTTCGATCAGGCGGCCGACCTTGAGAGCCACCTTCAGCGTCAGGTCCTTCTCGTAGACCCCGCCGTAATGCGCCCCGGGAAACTTGCCGCCGTGGCCGGCGTCAATCACCACGACCTCGACCCCGTGTGCAATATTCGCGCTGCGGACTACGTTTGTCAGAAGCGTAGCCGCCGCCAGTACGAGGAGGAAGAGGAACCGTGTGCGCATATTTAGTGGTATCAAGTGCAGGCTATCTGTAAATTTTTACCTATCTTTGTCGCGCCTTGCACGCCGCATGGAGCCGAATAAGCCCCTGGGGCGGGCGTTTTTGCCGACTTGTCGGCAAAGGTACGGAAATTTTTGGAATTTTGAACAGCGTAAGGGTAAAATATCTCTTGTCGGCGACGGTGCTTCTGCTCTTCGTCCAGGCGTTGCTGGGCTCCACCGCCCCGGCTGCGGCATACCGCACGGCTCCGGCAGACACGCTTTCCGCACACCTTCCCGACACGCTGCAGCCCGCAACGGCCGACCAACCCGATGCCCCCGCACCGCTCGACCTGAAGCCCGAACCCCTCTCGCGCCGCGAACGCCGCGAACGGGCCCGCGCCGCCCGGGAACAGGAGCGCCGCAACCGCGAATTCAACAACCTGACGCAGGAGGAGCGCGACTCGGTCTTCTCCTCGCAGGTCGATTCGCTGGTGGCCCAAAAGGCCGACTCGCTGGCATCGCGCTCCGACTCCGACACGACCCGCAACCCGCGTGCCGCACGTCCGTTCCTCGACGACCAGCTCTCGGGCAAGAACACCGACTCACTGGTCTACGACGTGCGCAACAAGCGGGTCTACGTCTACAACGAGGGAGACGTAACCTACCAGAACCGGAACCTGAAGGCCGACTACATGCAGATCGACATGGACACGAAGCTGATCTACGCCTACGGAAAGCCCGACTCGGTGGACGGCAAGTGGACGGTTACCAAACCCGAGTTCACCGAGGGAGGAACGGCCTACCAGATGGATACGATCACCTACAACCTCGACACGCAGAAGGCCAAGATCAAGGGCGTGGCCACGCAGCAGGGCGACGGATGGCTGGTGGGCGGCAGCGTGAAGAAGATGCCCGACAACACCTTCAACATCGAGCACGGCAAGTACACCACCTGCGACCAAACCGACCACCCGCACTTCTACCTGGCCATGACCAAGGCAAAGGTGATTCCCGGGAAAAAGGTGGTCACCGGACCGGCCTACCTGGTCATGGAGGACGTGCCGATCTATTTCCTCGGCATACCCGAGGGCTTCTTCCCGATCAACATGGGCCCCAAGTCGGGTCTGCTGATGCCCACCTACGGAGAGGAGACCTCCAAGGGATTCTTCCTCCGCGACCTGGGCTACTACATCACGCTGGGCGAATATGCCGACCTGGCGCTCCGCGGCGGATTCTACACGCTCGGCTCGTGGGAGGCCTCGGCCGCCTCGCGCTACATCAAGCGATACAAGTACAGCGGCAGCTTCAACGTGGAGTTCTCGAGCGTAAAGACCGGCGAAAAGGGCGAACCCGACTACATCAAGCAGAACAACTTCCGCGTGCAGTGGACCCACTCGCAGGATGCCAAGGCCAATCCCGGATCGACCTTCTCGGCCTCGGTGAACTTCGCCACCAGCGGCTACAACCGCTACTCGGCCACCAACATCAACGACATCCTTTCGACGCAGACCAACTCGTCGATCTCCTACTCGAAGAGCTGGAGCGGAACCCCCTTCTCGCTCTCGGCAAACATGGCCATCTCGCAGAACTCGCAGAACAAGTCGATCTCGGTGACGCTGCCCACGGTGGTCTTCAACGTCTCGCGATTCTACCCCTTCAAGCGCAAGGAGAAGACCGGCAAGGACCGCTGGTACGAGAAGATCTCGATGCAGTATACGGGCAAGATGACCAACTCGGTCACCACCACCGAGTCGGAGATCTTCTCGAAAAAGACGCTCGAGAACATGAAGAACGGCATCGAGCATTCGATCCCCGTATCGGCATCGTTCAACCTGCTCAACTACATCAACATCACGCCGTCGTTCAACTACACCGAGAAGTGGTACTTCAAGAAGCAGGAGTACGAGTGGAATCCGATCACGAACCAGACCGACACGCTGCCCTCTAACTACGGATTCTACCGCCTCTACAACTACTCCACCAGCGTCTCGGCCTCGACGACCCTCTACGGCATGTACGATTTCACGAAGAAGCGCCGCGACCGCAAGATCCAGGCCATCCGCCACACGATCACCCCGTCGGTCGGATTCTCCTACACGCCCGACTTCGCCGATCCCAGATACGGCTACTACCTCACGCGACAGACCGACTCGACGGGCCGCGTGACGACCTACTCTCCCTATGCGGTCAATGCCTACGGCGTGCCCTCGTCGGGCCGCTCGATGTCGATGACCTTCTCGCTGTCGCAGAACCTCGAGATGAAGGTGCTCTCGAAGAGGGACACATCGGGCGTCAAGAAGATCAAACTCATCGACGAACTGCGTCTGGGCGGGTCGTACAACTTCCTGGCCGACTCGATGCGGCTCTCGACCATCTCGCTCTCGTTCCGCACGACGCTCTTCAAGAACTTCGGCATCAACCTCTCGGCCACGATCGACCCCTACCGCGTCACACCCGAGGGTGTCCGCTACGACAAGCTCTTCTTCCCGGGACGCATCACCTCGACGGGCTGGTCGTTCGGCTACACCTTCAAGTCGCGCGAGGACAAGTCGCAGCCGGCCGTAAACGACATCACGAGCCTGCCCCCGGAGTATTCGAACCCGTTCTACGACCCCTACGGCACGATGGACCCCACCCTGCGAAGGCAATACATGTCGCAGGCCTACTACGACTTCTCGCTGCCGTGGAACTTCGGCTTCAACTATGCGGTGAACTATTCGGTCTCCTACGTGAACAACGGCACGACGGGATACCGCAAGAACGTCACGCAGACCGTCAGCTTCAACGGCTCGCTGAACCTCACACCCAAGACGGGCATCACCTTCCAGGGAGGTTACGACATCAAGGCCCGAAAGCTCACGACCTCGTCGGTATCGATCACGCGCGACCTCCACTGCTGGCAGATGTCCTTCTCGTGGATCCCCTTCGGCTACCACAAGAGCTGGAGCTTCAACATCGGCGTGAAGGCCGCCTCGCTCTCCGACCTGAAGTACGACAAGTCGCAGTCGATGTACGACAACATGTACTGACACGGCCTGTCTCCATCCCGCTACCCCGCATTCCAAAAAAAATCCGGCATCGGAAAACTCCGACACCGGACAGACTGTGCTGTATCCGCCCTGTGTGCTCCGGGCGGAGCGGGATCAACGGTTCAGGCCGTCGGCCACGGACTCGGGGTCGTGCCGGTATTTGAATACCAGGGCGAAGACCACTCCCACGAGCAGGGCATAGCCGGCAAAGATCAGCCACGAGGCAGACCACCCCGCAACCATCGCCTCGGCCCCCTGCTGCGAGTAGACAAAATGATTGACGACGGCCTGCGCGCCGAGCGTTCCGATCGTGGCGCCGATGCCGTTGGTCATGATCATGAAGAGCCCCTGTGCCGAGGAGCGGATCGTCGTATCGGTCTCCTTATTGACGAAGAGCGATCCCGAGATGTTGAAGAAGTCGAAGGCCACGCCGTAGACGATCATCGAGAGGATGAACATCCACACGCCGCTTCCGGGGTTGCCCAGGCCGAAGAGGCCGAAGCGGAGCACCCAGGCGAACATGGCCATGAGCATGACGTTCTTGATGCCGAAACGTTTCAGGCAGAAGGGAATGAGCAGGATGCAGAGCGTCTCGGAGATCTGCGAGAGCGAGATCAGCGCATTGGCGTGGTTGGCGCCGAACGTGGAGGCATATTCGGGGATGTCGCGGAAACTGGTGATGAAGGGATTCGCAAAGCCGTTGGTGATCTGCAGCGAGACGCCCAGCAGCATCGAGAAGATGAAGAACAGGGCCATCTTCTTCTGCCTGAAGAGCGTGAAGGCGCGCAGTCCGAGGGCCTCGACCAGGCTCTTGCGCTCGGCCGAGCGACTGACCGGACACGACGGAAGGGTCATGGCATAGAGGCCGAGCAGGAGTCCCAACACGGCGCACTGGATGAACTGCATGCAGGTGGTCTGGAAACCGGCCGCATCGCAGACGAGCATCGAGCAGATGAAGCCGACAGTGCCCCAGACACGGATCGGCGGGAAAGACTTCACGGTATCCATACCGGCCCCTTCGAGCACGCTGTAGGCCACGGAATTCGAGAGGGCGATCGTCGGCATGTAGAAGGCTACGCTGAACGAATAGAGCGTGAAGAGGATCCCGAACGAGACCTCCGGACCGGCCGAGAGGGCGTAGTAGCCCGCCGCCCCCATGAAGAGGGCGGCCGTCAGGTGGCAGATGCCGAGCAGCCGCTGTGCAGGCACCCAGCGGTCGGCCACGATTCCGATGACGGCGGGCATGAAGAGCGAGACGATGCCCTGCATGGCATAGAAGATTCCGATATGCGACGCCAGATCGACGCCCACAAGATAGGATCCCATCGAGGTCAGGTACGCTCCCCAGATTGCATACTGAAGAAAGTTCATGACCACGAGGCGGAATTTAATTCCCATAATTTACTGGTTTTAAGTAGTTTTACGTTTTCAACCCCCTTGCTCGGGGCGTCATGAAAACAAAATTACGAAATTTTTTTCTGATTTTTCTTTGCAATTGCAAAATAAAGTTCTACTTTTGCATCACCAAAACGTCATTGAGCTATGGTGTAATGGTAACACAACAGATTCTGGTCCTGTTATTCTTGGTTCGAATCCAGGTAGCTCAACAAAACCCCGCGACCGCAAGGTGGCGGGGTTTTCGTTTGCATAGACCCATCCGGCAACATCCGTCCGTGCACGGACACAACGACAATGCGGGCAGTCCTCCGAAGGGGACTGCCCGCATCCGTTTTCCGGGAGCGGCAGGAGCGCTACCGCTTCTCGAGCCCGAGTTTGCGCAGCAACGCCTCGGGTTCGGGCTTGTGGCCGCGGAAGCGGACATAGAGCTCCATGGGATCCTCCGTTCCGCCCTTCGAGAGGATGTTGTCGCGGAACGACGTGGCCACCTCGCGGTTGAAGATCCCCTTCTCCTTGAAGAGCGAGAAGGCATCGGCCTCGAGCACCTCGGCCCACTTGTATCCGTAGTATCCGGCGGCATAGCCTCCAGCGAAAATGTGGCCGAAGGCGGGCGACATAGCCGTACCCTCGACGACGGGCAGCACCTGCGTCGGGGCCATCGCCTCGCGCTCGAAAAGCTCGACATCGCCCTCGAAGGGCTCGGTGAGCGTATGCCAGGCCATGTCGGTCAGACCGAACGACAGCTGGCGCACGTTGGCATAGGCCGCCAGGTAGTTCTGCGCGGCGACGATGCGATCGACAATCTCCGAGGGAATCTTCTCCCCGGTCTGGTAATGTGCGGCCCACAGGTCGAGGAACTCCTTCTCCGTGGCCCAGTTCTCCATGATCTGCGACGGCAGTTCGACGAAGTCGCGGTAGACGTTCGTGCCGGTGAGCGACTCGTAGGAACCTTCGCCCAGCATGCCGTGCAGCGAGTGTCCGAACTCATGCAGGAAGGTCTCCACCTCGTCGAAGGTCAGCAGCGAGGGGGTCGTCTCGGTCGGCTTCGTAAAGTTCATCACCAGCGACACCAGCGGTCGGGTCTCCTCGCCGTCCACGCGCTTCGTTCCGCGGAACTCGGTCATCCACGCGCCCGAGTTTTTCGAGGCACGGGGGAAGAAGTCGAGATAGAGCACCGCCATGAAGCGGCCCCCGGCATCGGTGACGTCGTAGGCCGTCACGTCGGGATGGTAGACCTCGATCCCGGGATTGGGCGTGAAGTTGAGCCCATAGAGTTTGTTGGCCAGCAGGAAGACGCCCTTCTTCACCCGCTCGAGTTCGAAATAGGGCTTCACCGTCTCGGCGTCGAGCGCATACTTCTCGCGCTTGTACTTCTCGGTATAGTAAGACCAGTCCCACGGCATGAGCGTTCCCTTGAAGCCCTGCGAGGCGGCATACTCCGAGATCGTGCGGTAGTCGGCGTCGGCATACTCCTTCGAGGCATCGAGCAGTTCGGCAAGGAAGGCACGGACCGTCGGCGTGTCCTTGGCCATGCGCTCCTCGAGCACATAGTCGGCATAGCAGTCGTAACCGAGCAGGCGGGCCAGCTTCAGCCGCGTATTGACGATCTTCTTCACCACCTCCGTATTGTCGAACTCACCGCCCAGCGAGCAGGAGCTGTTGGCCCGCCAGAGCTTCTCCTTGAGCGCACGGTTCGACGAATAGGTCATGAAGGGCAGGTAGCTCGGATACTGCAGCGTGACGACCCAACCCTTCTCGCCGCGCGACTTGGCCTCGGCGGCCATACCCTCGCGCACGAAGGCGGGCAGTTCGGCCACCACCGCAGGGTCGGTGATATGGAGCGTGAAGGCGTTGGTCGCGGCCAGCGAGTTGCGGTCGAATTCGAGCGAGAGGGCCGACAGCTCGGTGGTATACTGGCGGTAGAGCTCCTTGTCCTCGTCCGACAGGGCGGCACCGTTACGAGCAAAGCTCCGGTAGGTCTTCTCCAGCAGGCGCCGGTCTTCGGTGGAGAGTTTGCGTCCGGGGTGTTCGTAGACCGCCTTCACGCGGGCAAAGAGCTCGGGGTTGAGCGAGATGTCGTTCGACAGGGCGGTCAGCTTGGGCTGCACGCGCTCGGCGATCTGCTGCATCTCGTCCGACGTATCGGCGCTCATCAGGTTGAAGAAGACCCCCGCAATGCGGTTGAGCAGGGCGCCCTGACGCTCCAGGGCGACGATCGTATTCATGAAGGTCGGCTTCCTGGGGTTGCGGACGATCGCCTCGACCTCGGCACGCGAGCAGGCGATCGCCGCGTCGAATGCCGGCTCGTAGTCCTTGAGTTCAATGCGCGAGAAGGGCGGCGTGGCATGAGGGGTATCCCACTCCGCCAGCAGCGGATTCGAAAGGTCCAGTTCGGGCAGGTCGGCCCGGGGAATCGAGTTGTCGGCACAACCGGCGGCCAGGATGGAAACAGCCATGACAAGAATTGCTTTTTTCATATAAGGTACAGGGTTTGCGGTTTCTTCACGA
>ENA-OZST01000334-OZST01000334.1-human-gut-metagenome-genome-assembly--contig:-NODE-334-length-15364-cov-6.887060_pt1 | contig 15364 bp, 8 predicted proteins | sample MGYA00244127_ERZ653976 | MGnify/ENA primary metagenome ERZ653976 (study PRJEB26926, sample SAMN06164877) | human gut metagenome | biome: ENVO:00009003; feature: ENVO:2100002; material: ENVO:00002003...
CGGCATACGAGATTTCTGCCTGTCTCGTGGGCTCGGAGATGTGTATAAGAGAAAGTTCCACTACATTCCGGCCATGCGGTGCTGGATGCTGCTCGGCGGGAAGAACCCGCTCGAGGCCGACGGCTGGAAGCGGCTGTGCAGCGTGCCGATGCCGGGCGATCCGGTCCTCTTCCCGGGCGAACGGCCCCGGTGGCTGGGACGCTTCCTCTGCTTCGCCGACGGGCTCGGCGCCACGGTGCTCACGATGAACGGTCAGGGCGTGGAGCGCGTCCAGCGGCTGCCGCTGCCCAAATCGGACAAGCGCTGCTCGTTCGCCTGCGACGGACTCGGGCGCATCTACGTCGGACGGGGCAGGGAGTACCTCTACCGCAGCGACGGCAAGAGTTTCACGCGGCTCGACTTCGGCGTATCGGAGTATGCAGATATCGACGGTTCGGTGCCCGAAGCGGGCAGCGGGCGCATCCTGACGGTCGCCGCCGGCAACCGGGAGTCGATGGCCCGGATGCTGGAGATCGACCTCGACACCCGCCGGTGCCGGGCCGCCGCGATGCCGAACCTGGATCCCTGGTCGGAACTCCGGCCCTTCGGCGACGGACGGATACTCATTCTGGGGTCATGCGACTCGATGCGGGTAGACTTCGCGCGTATCTGGGACCGCAGGACGGGCGAGGTGCTGCGCCTGCGCCCGGGGATGCTCCGCAGCGACCGGCTCGAGCACATCGGGCACATGAGCGACGGGCGCGTCGTGCTGACCACGCTCCGCTCCCGCGTGGGGCAGGTCGTACTCTTCCCCACCGACTTCGAAGGCTTCCTCCGCTCGGCCTCCCGGCCGCTGCACATGGCTCCCCTGCAACCCTACGAAGAGCTCTACCCTGCCATCCCGCTCTCGCTGCCCGATCTACCGTAACGTTGAACGGACGATCAGCGGCAGACACTCCGCAATGCAGCGGTCGTACCCCTTCGTCCCTTCGCCGAGTTCGCCGTAGGGGCGAATGTCGGTGTGTATGAAACGTTTGGTCTTGTACTCCTTGCGGATACCGTCGTCCCGGCAGAGAGCCTCCTCTTCAGGCGTCGGCTTGCGGTAACCAAGCAGCAGTTTCTCCATGTTCCAACGGTTGTGCTCGACTTCGGCCATCTGCTCGACCTGTGCAGCAGTCAGCCGCTCGGGAGGCACCACCCCGAAACCCAGCGAGCGCAGCTTGATCTCCACCGAATCGGCGCAATAGAAGTTCGACCACTGCAGCGCCACCGGCAGTTCGTTCCAGCCGCCCTGCAACTCGCCATCCGAAGGACACGACGAGGGAGTCGTGCCGTATGTGCTCTTGAAGGCATAGATGTAATTGACCAGCTGTGCCCGGCGCGTATTGCGGCGGTCGAGGTCAAACGGATTGGCCAGCATCCCGAACGGGAAAACGTGCGAATAGCGGTTCTGCGGCTCTTTCTTGAGGCGGTTGTTGAGCAGGTCGAGCAGCGCGCTCGAGGTCTCCTGCCGCACGAAGACCGGAATATCCCGGGCGTAAACGATGTCGGGCAGGTAGAGCCCCATGGCCATAGCTTGCGGTGGGAAATTCAGACAGATGGCGATCGACAACTGTTGCTTGGGATCCTCGGCCCACTCCGCCAGCAACTTTTGCACGGCCGGCGTCTCGGCACGTCCCTTGATAAACTCAAACTCCACGTCGAGAAAATCCGTCCGGGGGCCATACATCCTGTTCGGCGGCAGGATCCGCTCTTCGTCAGGATGTTCCATGTCACGATACAGGCTCGGCGCCAGGTCGAAATAGTGGCGGTAACGGCCACGGAAGAAGTTCATCTCCTCGTCGATCGCGGCATCGATGAACGTAATCCGGCTCTTCAGCCGCCGGTCGCGACAGAAATTCGGAAAATGGAGCAGGTGTGCAGCCTCGACTCCCAGAGCCACTCCCATGCGGCTCATGCCGATGATGACCAGATGGACCGTCCGGTCGCTCTCCCGTGTGACCGGCTCGCGGTCCAACGCCGGATATTCGATCCTGTCATCCCCATCCCCGCAACACCGCTTCACCAGCAGTTTCTTGGCCCACTCCTCGTAGAAATTGAAAGGGTGAAAGTCGATCTGCTTGCGCCACTCCTCGGCCAGGTCCGAAATCTGGAAAGCGGCATAAGTGGTCTGGTACTCGAAAAGCACCGAAACCGGAATGCGCGGACAATTCGGTTCCCGGCTATGGATCGCCACGATCTTCTGCAGCGAATCGATGTTGAGCGAATCGTGGTCGTACTCGTTCGCCTCGCCGATCAGAAAGATCTCGCGGGCTCGGGTCGTGCAGAGCTTTGCCAACTCCTCGGTCGAATTGCGCTGGGCGTGCAGCACCAGAATACGCCGCTCCTGCCGGGCATCGAGCACCGTGTGGATGCGGTTGCGCACCTTGGCGGCGGGTTGCACGCTCTGAATCAGGATATAGCAATTCCCGTAGCGAGGGTCCGAGCAGATTTGCCGCACGAGCATCGGGACCATCTCGTCGAAACCGATGACCACGACGTGATTCTCAAGCGGATAGGCAATCTCGCCCTCGCGATAGCGTTCGACACGCCGCTCCAACATGTTCGATACCACCGAGATCAGCAGGCCCGTGACGAGCAGCAGTCCCAGAATGGCCACTCCCAGCGAGAACCAGCGCAGTTCGGGCGTGACATTGGCCACGCTGCCCGGATCGATAAACAGGCAGATCAGTTGGAGCAGGCGCCCCATCGGAACATCGCTGCCGCTGGCTCCATGCTGCGAATCGGGTGTCGCCACATCCGAAGGCTCCGGGAAGGAGAAGAACCAGCTGACCAGATAGATCACACAGAAAAAGAGCAGCAGGATGCCGACCAGCCAGGCAAACTGCTTGCGGCCTCGACCCGAAAAGGCCCGGTCGAAGCCCAATGTAAAGAATCGTTTCAGTGAGTTTCCCATGGGTTGCAACTTGGAGATTACGGGCCGAGGGGATTACCTGAGGGACTGGAGTTCCTTTTCCAGCCGGGCCAGTTCCACCTCCCTGCGTTTGGCTGCTATCTCGGGATCCGGGCCAGCCGCCTCACTCTGTTTATCCCGCACCGACCGTTCGTGGCGGACAGCCTCCTGATAGAGCGTCAGTTCGGTCTCCGAAAGCCTTCTGTGGCTTTCGGAACAGATTCCCAGCAACCGCTTGCAGCAATAGCCCAGCCAGCACAGGGCGCATCCGGCAACAAGCACCCAGCCTGCGAGAACAAGCACGCCGAAGCAAACCGGCATGTCATGGCCGAAGACGGCATAGCAGACGATACCGGCCAGAGCCACCAGTGTAACTGCCAACATCCAGAGACGTGTCCGTCTAAACGACCGGGCGGCTGCTTCGAGCCGTTCGGCGAATTGCAACGCATTCGGTTCCATAGGGCGATTATTTGCGAATTTCGAATCCGAGTTTAAGGATCAGCTTGAGGGTCTGTACAGCAGTCTGACGGTCGTATTCGCGCTCGGCCTCGGGGAGCTCCTCGTAGGGCACCAGGCAGGGGTGCGTTTTCCGCCTGTCATCGCGCCGCTCGCCCCAGGTCCACCCTTCGGCGAGGCGGCCCTGCGCCCAGACTTCGTGGACGTTGCGGGCCATTTGTTCGGTCAGTTTCCCGAGAGTCTCGGGCAGCTCGACATCCTGCGTGTCGAGCGGTGAAGGGGTATAGGTTTCCATGCAATGGTTCGTTTTGCCTGCCCGCAGCAGGACATTTGCCGATGCAAGTTAAGTATTTTTATCCGAATTCGGAATTGCAGGCGCGGATTGGATTGCACGAACGAGATTTTATGCTTAATTTTACTCGGTGTATGCCCGGACGAAGAGTCCCGGCCGCCGGAACCCGCCTCCGCCCCATGCCGGAGGTCCCAAACAACCCCCGAATGAAGTTGCGCTATTTCATCTCATCATCGCGTTTTTCCCGAAACCGGGAGACGGTCAAGGAGTGCGTACAACAGGTCTGCGACGAACAGAACATATCCCTGCCCCAAGGTGCCGAAGCCGCGAAATACGACTGCAACCTCGACGACTCGACCCTGCGCGACACCCCCAAACAGAACGAATATCTGGCAACCATCCGCCACGACACGGACCTGTTCATCGCCATACTCGATGCCGCATACATCGGATACTACACCTATCTGGAGATCCTCCATGCCTACAAGTCCTATCTGCGGACGGGATTCCCCATCTGTCTCATACTGGAGAGCAAGCAGCCCGTCGCCTGCTCCAAGGGGCCGACCGACCGTACGCTGGAGAACCTCTCGAAAGCCATCGCCAACCTGTCGGACACCTACGCCCCGGCGGACCGGGCAGCGGGCCGGAACAAAACAGGCGGGATCCCCCACTTCCTGACCGACTACGACAATCCGCTGGCTCCCCGCCCGCTCGGGGAGGTCTGCACGGAGAACATCCGGAAGATCCTGACGAACGAGCGGCTCAAGATGAGGCAATTCGCCAAACCCGGCAGAGAGGTGGGCAGCGAGGAGATCATGAATCGGCGCGGCCGGGTCGAGAACGGGTACATCGGGGAGATCTACTTCGAGCGCAGCGTAGACCGGGAGGAACTGGCCAACCCGACCAGTTCGTTCGTCCTCATCAAGGGGCTGCCAGGCGCCGGAAAATCGCGTGCCCTGCTCCACTACATCCACAACGCGCTGGGCAACCAGCAGATCGTCGTGCTCCACAGCCACAGGGAGTTCGATGCCCTGTTCGATACGCTGTTCTCCGAACGGAACGGATGCTACGAATTCGACGAGCACGTCATCAAGGAACCCTACTATCTGATCATCGACGAGATCGACAAGTTCTGGCTCAGTTCGGTCCACAACGACGATTTCGTCCGCCGCTGGGAGCGTCTGTGCGACGAGGTGTACACCCACAGCCGACTGCACATCTACGCCACTACCACCCTCGAAGGATACCAGGCCGTCGAACAGGCGATCGAACCACAGAACACCCAGATCATCACGATCGGAGCCCTTGACCCGAACAACGAGGACGACGCCCGGATCATACATTACTTCGGGAACGGAGCCAACCGCCAGTCGCTCACCGTAGGTTTTATCGTCCCCCGGAGACACGACATCGCCCAAACCGTGGACCAGTTGCTGCAAAACAATTATGTACGCGCCTTCTGCATGGCCTACAAAACCGTCTGCACCTTCTCACGCAACAGCCGGCAGCTGCTCCGATACTCGGTCATGGCCACGGCCGAACTGATGGCCATGCGCAACCAGCAGATGGATCCGGACGTCATGGCGGAACAACTGACCGCACTGGCAACCCGCGGAGTCATACGGCTGTTCGATCAGGACGACGAGATCGACCGCATCACCGGCGACTACTTCAATTTTCGTAACAGGGAGGTCATCGAAGGAGTCAATGTGGTGCCGATTCTCCCCAAATGGCTGACCTTCTATTTCGACGACATCCTGCTCACCTGCATCATGGAGCATCCGTCCATCGTCCGGTTCGGGCAGGAGCAGGTCATCGAGCTGATGCTGGCGACGTTCCCCATGACCGAAAGCTATTCGAAGGCGATCACCCGGGCCGAAGACAAGGCAGCCGCATGGCAACAGATTCACGACCGGTATACGGACCAGATTCTGCGCGACCAGGCGATCGACCCCGAAGAGCGGCGCCGCATGCTCTCGGTGCAGATCTCCTATGCCCCCACGTTCGAGACTGCGATCGGGCTGATCGAGACCTACCGGGAGAGCTTCCCGCTGACCAGCATGCAGATCGGCGGGCTCTACTCGCATGTACTCACGGCCCGCCGCAACGGGCTCGACCCAAACTCCATGCTTCAGACAATCCGCAAGTACGAGGAGGCGATCTCCGAATACGACCTCTTCTACGTCCAACGGCGCGTACAGCTGTCGGACAGCTACTCCGAAGTTCGCGAACTGGTCGGGCGCATGGCCCCGGAGCTGACGGAGCCGCACGGACCGACCATCGACTCCTTTCAGAAATACAGCATCAACGCCCTGCTCTACTGGATCAGCGACCGCGTGAGCGAGGCCGAAGAGTTGGACGACATCATGGCCCGATACGCACGCTGGAACCAGAACAACCCCTCCTGTCCGTTCTCTCTCACAGTCAAGCCGGTATATTCTCTTATCGACAACACCGACGGGCAGGCGGAGAGACTCGAGGCCATATATGACGCGGCGATCGTACGCCTCAAACCAGCGGCCTTCGCCTCCGACCGTGACCGGCTCCACTTCAAAGCGATCGCCATGGGGCTCCTGATCAAGAACGCCACGGACTACATGCAGGCACGCAGCTTCGTCGAACGGTTGCAACCCGGAGAGATCCACATGTCCTATTTTTCATCGATGATCGCAAAATGGGACTTTAAGGAGAGCGAAGACTTCGAACGGCTGTACGAGGACATCGAACGGCTGAAGGAGCGTTTCGGAATCGAGCTCCACATCAACAGCTACAACTCATTGATCCGCAAGGCCCCGTCGGCATTCATCGCACAACGGATCGTCGCGGCCATGCCATACCGCGACAACTACACGCTGAACCTCTACCTGCAGAAAATCTTCCAGACCTGCATCGCGAGCATCTCGCACGCGAAACAGCATGAGCGCGGACGCACCATACGCACCTCCTACGCCACGGCCTGCAAGACCGTGCAGGAGCTGATTCCGGCAATCAACCCGCAAGGGGTGATCTGCAACCGCGACGGAAAGGTTTCCGACTTCGCGGGCGTATCGCTGGATCCCTTTGCGGTCAATTTCCTCTACCGGATCTTCAAGAACGACCCGCAATGGGTCGATACGACCATACGCAACTGCCGCCCGCTCTGCGAGAACGTACGATCCAACGAAAACATCCATGCCATCCGCATCCGCGGATGCGACGACTATCCCCGGGCGCTAGAACTGTTCCGGCAATACGAAAAGGCCTGCCTGAAGCCGCTGCTTGCAATGGCCCGGCCCGGATCGCGCCCCATCTGCCCGATCTGTTTCTGCAACATGTTCCGGGTTCTGACCTCGGGCAGCAACAAATTTACCCCCGCATACAGGGAGGAGTTCCGGGCGATCTTCGAACAATACCGGCCCTACATCTCCATGAACTCGGACACGGCCTCCTTCTATTATGCCACCTACTTCGAAGAGATCTTCGACGGGCAGGAATCGACGGAGATCGCCCCGGCGTTTGCCGAAGAGATGGAACAATTCCCCCAGCTGAGCTACGTCCCCTACTATCTGCTGATCGGATGCCTCCATAAGATCACTTTCGAGCAGGCCCTTGCCGTCTATGACTTTTTCCACAGACGGGCCGTCGAAACGGGGATCGAAAAGCACATGCCGGACAACAAGAGCATCGTTCAGCTGTGCAAGTACATAAAAACAGACCAGGAACTCATCCGCCTGCAGAGGTACCTGCTCGCCGGGAAGGTCGAGCCGGGCAAAACGGCCGGAAGTGCACTATACAAGCTGTGCAAAGAGCGCCGGATGGGCTACCTGCTCGGCGGGAACAACCGGCAGACCGACAGCGACAAGATCAAGGGGCAGATTGCACGCAGCAAGAACCTGGAAGAGATTTTCCGGCTGCTCGACACATATGCCACCGAACACGATGCAACGATCGACATACATCTGTTCGAATATGCCCTGGGAGCCCTTCACGGCCCGGCTTTCCAAACGAGTGCGGCCCGCAGCGAGGCCACGGAGTATCTGAAGCTTCTCCGCGAACGGCATCTGGTACGCTGCACGCAAAAAACCTACAACCAGCTGCTGTCGATCTATTATCCCGAAAAAGAGAAGGTCAGGTTGCTTGCCGAGATGCGCGAACACTGCCCGTTCGACATATACACATATGTAGCCATCGTCACCGACTGGTGTTGCAACACGGAACTCAGGCAGGAGTATTACGACCGCATCATCCGAGAATACGGGGAGAACATCGCCCCCGAGACCTTTTTTACCGCCCTGAAAGTCGAACTCAGCCACGTCATGCAAACGGACAGCCGCGATTTCTCTTTTGCCGTAAAGATCCTGCGTGAAATCGAGCGACGCGGCTACACCATACACCGCAGCGTATTCGACAAACTGGAAAAATGCTGCACATACAATTCGCACGCCCATATCCGCCAGGAATATGCATCGATCGGAGACATCCGGCAATTCATGCTGCTCTACATGCTGCGCTACGTTGCTGACGATCAGATATCTGTAATCTATGATGTAGCCGATCGGAACGGGATCGACATCTGACACGGCAAACGTCTCTCCGCCCCATCCCTTTCCATTCGACGACGACCGATCCCCGACCTGGCGGCATCGGAGGCAAGGCCGTCCCCGCAGGAAACACCCCCGTTATCGGCTCGGGTGCGCGACTTCGTATTCGAAGCGATATAGCGCGTGGCGGACCCTGCCGTCTCACGGTTTGGGCCGGACACGATTTGCGGGAAGTGAGGCCGCAACCGGAGTCGCAAGGAAGGGCTGGCAGCGGGGAAACCATCGGATTTTTAAATGCAGATACAAATAAAAAGTCTCCACGGAGTACGCGGAGACAACAGGTTAAAAACCTTCGGCCTATAGCCTTATTGTGGTAAGATGTAGAATTCTTACGTCACAAATATAAGCAAAAAGGAGGTTTATTGCAACTTTTTATTTAATTTCACAAAAAAATATCTTCCACATGACTAAAGTATTGGGGCTGGATCTGGGCACGAACTCCCTGGGATGGGCGCTTGTAGACGAATCGGAGAATGGATATGCGCTCTTGGACAAAGGCGTCGCCATTTTTCAAGAAGGGGTTGCACGCGACAAGAACAATGAAAAACCGACCGTTCAGGATCGGACGGATGCCCGCGCACTACGCCGTCACTATTTCCGGCGACGGCTTCGCAAAATCGACTTGCTCAGGGTACTCGTTCGTTATGACCTCTGTCCACCATTAACCGACGAGCAACTCTCCACTTGGCGTCAGAAAAAGCAATACCCGCTCGATGAGGAGTTTCTTCGCTGGCAGCGGACCGACGACAACGAAGACCGTAATCCCTACCACGACCGTTATGTAGCATTGACCGAGCGGCTCGACCTCGAGAATCGCGCACAGCGATGGCTACTGGGACGAGCATTCTATCATCTGGCACAACGGCGCGGATTCCTCAGCAACCGCAAGGAGGCCGGGAATGAAAAGGAAGACGGAACGGTCAAGGAGAGCATCAAGAATCTGTCGGCCGAGATGGAAGCAGCCGGATGCCGGTATCTCGGGGAGTACTTCTACGGGCTCTACCAACATAAGGAGCGGATTCGCGGCAAATACACCTCTCGCAACGAACATTACCTGACCGAATTCAATGCCATCTGTGACCGACAGCAACTGCCCGACAAATGGCGCCGAGCCCTGCATCGTGCTATTTTCTTCCAACGCGACCTCAAATCACAGAAGGGATCGGTCGGCCGATGTACCTTCGAGCCGACGAAAAGCCGGTGTCCCGTTTCACACCCCCGGTTCGAGGAGTTCCGAATGTGGTCGTTTATCAACAACATCCGGGTAACGGGCCCGGATGACGGCACGCCGCGGCCATTGACCCCCAAGGAGATCGAAACGATCCGGCCGCTCTTCTTCCGGAAGAGCAAGTCCTATTTCGATTTCGAGGAGATTGCCCGCAGGATCGCCGGCAAGGGGAAATACGCCTGCAGGGAGGAGCGCATCGAAGCCCCTTACCGCTTCAATTTCGCCCGCACGGCCACCGTGTCGGGTTGTCCCGTCACGGCTTCGCTCATGGACATTTTCGGGAAGGAGTGGCTTCGGGAAATCCGCAGTCTCTATCTGCTCGGCGACGGGAAAACCGAGGAACAGGTGCTGAACGATATCTGGCATGCCCTTTTCTCGTTCAAGGACGAGGAGCGCCTCCGGGACTGGGCCTGTGAAAAACTCCAGCTTTCGGAAGAACAGGCCAAAGCGTTTGCGGCGATCAAACTTCCGCAGGATTATGCCGCCATGAGCCTGAATGCCATCAACAAGATTCTTCCCTACCTGCGTTGCGGTTATCGGTATGACGAAGCAGTTTTCCTGGCCAACTTGCGCGCGGCACTCCCAAAGGAGGTCTACGCAGACGAGAATCGCCGACACAACATCGAGCAGGACATCGCCTCGCTGCTGCTCGACTACAAGCGGAATCCGTATGACAAATTCGATTCGAAGGAGCGTCGCATCGCCGACTACTTCAGCGACCACGGACTCGATATGTCCCGTTTGGACCGGCTGTACCATCCCTCGAAAATCGAGACCTACCCGGATGCAAAGCCCAATGCCGAAGGAATCATGCAGCTCGGATCCCCGCGGACATCGGCCATCCGCAACCCGATGGCCATGCGGGCGCTGTTCCGGTTGCGCGACCTGATAAACACGCTGCTGCGCGAAGGCCGGATCGACCGCGACACGAAGATCCGCATCGAATTCGCCCGCGGGCTCAACGACGCGAACCGCCGCAAGGCCATCGAGCAGTACCAGCGTGAGCGGGAGGCTGAAAATCGGAAATTCGCCGAAGAGATCCGCCGTCAATACACCGCCGAAACCGGCCGCGAAATGGAACCATCGGACGACGAGGTGCTGAAATACCGCTTGTGGGAGGAGCAGCAGCACATCTGTCCCTACACCGGCCGGCAAATTCGCATTTCGGACTTCATCGGGGCCAATCCGGGTTTCGACATCGAACATACGCTTCCGCGTGCCCTCGGCGGCGATGATTCTCAGATGAACAAGACTCTCTGCGAGAACCGGTTCAACCGGGAGACCAAACGAGCAAAACTGCCGGCCGAACTCTCCAACTATGCCGAAATCATGGAGAGGATCGAATCGTTCGGCTGGCGGGAGAAGGTGGAAAGCTTGCAAAAGCAGATCGAAGCCCAGGTCCGCAGGAGCAAAGGTGCAGCTACCAAGCCCGAAAAGGACAGCGCTATTCAACGTCGCCACTATTTGCAAATGCAACTTGACTATTGGCGCGGAAAATACGAACGGTTCACCATGACCGAGATTCCCGAAGGTTTCAGTAACCGACAGGGAGTCGATATCGGCATCATCGGGAAATATGCACGGCTCTATCTGAAGACGGTTTTTGACCGGATCTATACGGTCAAGGGCTCCACGACTGCAGCGTTCCGCAAAATGTGGGGCTTGCAGGAGGAATACATCCGCAAGGAGCGCGTGAATCACATCCACCACTGCATCGACGCCATCACGATCGCCTGCATCGGCCGCCGGGAGTACGACCGTTGGGCGCAGTACGCCGGCGACGAGGAGCGATTCAATTACGGTGAAAGCGACAAACCCCGCTTCGAGAAGCCGTGGCCGACCTTTACCGAGGATGTCAAGGCGGTGGCCGACGAACTGCTTGTGGCCCACCATACACCCGACAACATGACCAAACAGACACGCAAGAAATTGCGGGTTCGCGGCCGGGTCAAGCTGAGTGCCGACGGAAAGCCGATCTATCAACAGGGCGATACGGCCCGTTGCCGGCTGCATCAGGAGACCTTCTACGGAGCCATCAAGCGAGAAGACGAAATTCGGTACGTTGTGCGCAAATCGATTAAACTGTTGCAACCTACCGACATCGACAAGATTGTGGACGATGCAGTCCGGGATCGCGTACGGATGGCAATTGATGAAGTCGGATTCAAGACGGCGATAAATCCGGACGAATACACGATCTGGATGAACCGCGAAAAGGGAATCCCTATCCGCAAGGTGCGCATCTTCACGCCCGGCGTCACCCAGCCGATTGCACTAAAAAAACAGCGAGATCTCTCCGACAAAGAGTATAAGCAGGATTATCATGTTGCGAACAACGGAAACTACTGTATGGCCGTCTATGAAGGTAAAGACAAAAAAGGCAAGCTGAAACGCTCCTTTGAACTTGTCAGCAACCTTGAAGCAGCACAATATTTCAAAGCCAGTGCCGACCGGGAAACTTACCCCGATATGGTACCGCTGGCCGATGCGAACGGATTTCCGCTGAAATGCATTTTGAAAACGGGAACCATGGTCCTGTTTTATGAAAATTCGCCGGCGGAACTTTATGAATGTTCACGCAAGGAGCTGGTAAAACGACTTTACAAAGTAACAGCAATGGCGGCAGAAGGACGGGTACAATTCCTCTTTCATCAGGAAGCCCGAGATCAGAAAACGCTTACCGCCCTATATGGGGCTGGAACCTCTCAATTCTGCCAGTCCAACCCGTCGCCGAAATTGCGCCTCAGCGTTTCCAATTTTAACATGTTGGTGGAAGGTTATGATTTTGAACTGACCGTAACGGGCGAAATAAAATTCAAAGGTGATCGACCATGCTGAAACGGACCCTGTTTTTTTCGACACCCTATTGTCTGAGCCTGCGCAACGGCCAGATGATCATCCATACGCGCGAGGCTCCCGATCAACGGAAAAGCATTCCGATCGAGGATATCGGCTTCGTGGTGCTGGAGGACCAGCAGACCTCCATTACGTTGCCGCTATTGAATGCGCTGTCGGACAACAACGTGGCAGTAATTCTTTGCGGGGAGAACCGCATGCCGAACGCCATGTTGATGAATCTGGATTCCAATCGCACGCAAGGAGAAAATTACCGTGCGCAGATCGAAGCAAGCGAACCGCTGAAAAAAGGGCTTTGGAAACAGATCGTCGAGGCCAAGATCCGGAATCAGGCCGCATTGCTGCGGAAATTGGGACGTGACGGGGATAAACTGAAACCCTACTACATGAATGTCAAGAGCGCCGATGCGGACAATCGTGAAGGGACTGCAGCCAAAATCTATTGGACAGAGTTGTTCGGCAACGAATTTTACCGCTCCCGCGAAGGTTCTCCGCCAAACAACCTGCTCAATTACGGCTATACGATCCTGCGGGCCGCTGTAGCCCGTGCGATCATGGGATCCGGACTCTTCCCTGCTCTGGGTATCTTCCACCGGAACCGTTACAACGCCTTTCCGTTGGCCGACGATCTGATGGAGCCCTATCGGCCGTTTGTTGACGAAATCGTATACCGTCTTTATACAAACGGTCATATACAGCTAACCAGGGAGGTAAAAGGGGAATTGCTGCGGATTTTGTTTGTCGATACCCGTTTCGACAAGATTGTACGACCGCTTGAGGTAGGTTTAACCTTTACAACCTCTTCCATAGCAAAATGCTTCGCTGGTACACAAAAAAAGGTATCATATCCCATGTTGGAATAGAACCATGTCAGAAACGCGATTGAATGCCTATCGGATCATGTGGTTGTTTGTCTTTTTCGATCTGCCGACCAATACCAAAACAGAACGGCGTCATGCGGCACAATTCCGCAAAGCGTTGGAAAAGGACGGCTTCACAATGATGCAATATTCGGTGTATGTCAGGCATTGTGCCTCGAAAGAAAACATGCAGGTTCACATCAATCGCGTTCGACGGTCGATGCCTCCGGCTGGATTTACGAGTATTCTGTCTGTGACAGACAAACAGTATGGAGACATTCTCAACTTCTGGGGCAAGAGCGAACGGGCAAAACCGGACATGCCGCAGCAGTTGGAATTTTTCTGAAAAAACGGTATCTTTGTTCTTTGAAATACAAAAAAGCGCATCAAACACACTTCGACGAAGGTTCTGCATTCAATTTTCCGGCCGGACAAAACGGCATAAAGCACTGAAATCGAACAAATAGCACCCCCGGCGTTGTGGTTTGATGTAGAATTTCAATAAGATACAACCGGCAGGTGGACGAACTGCTGAACCGATAGTTGTGGTTTGATGTAGAATTTCAATAAGATACAACTGCCCTCCGTCCAAGTGGTGAAGTAGTGGGGTTGTGGTTTGATGTAGAATTTCAATAAGATACAACCACGCCCCAGCAGATCGTAGACCGCTACCAGTTGTGGTTTGATGTAGAATTTCAATAAGATACAACGTAGCATTCGCCGATGCATCGCTCGCAACGTTGTGGTTTGATGTAGAATTTCAATAAGATACAACTCCGGTCCCCATTGTCCGAATACCCTTAGGGTTGTGGTTTGATGTAGAATTTCAATAAGATACAACCACGAAGTTAAATTTTTGAACGGCTCGAAGGTTGTGGTTTGATGTAGAATTTCAATAAGATACAACCGTGTACAGACACGCCGGTGCTCCGCCCGTGTTGTGGTTTGATGTAGAATTTCAATAAGATACAACCTTCGGACGATTGTCCATATTAATATTAAGTTGTGGTTTGATGTAGAATTTCAATAAGATACAACGGCGGCGGCGAGCGACAACAGAGGACTCATGTTGTGGTTTGATGTAGAATTTCAATAAGATACAACTAACGGGGAGTAACAACAGCACCGACGTTGTTGTGGTTTGATGTAGAATTTCAATAAGATACAACAGGAATCGGCGAGAACCGACCTGAAGAGCGTTGTGGTTTGATGTAGAATTTCAATAAGATACAACCGCTCGCCGTGCGGCCTTCCAGTCGTATCGGTTGTGGTTTGATGTAGAATTTCAATAAGATACAACTGGGCAGCTTGCCGTTGTCCATCGGTCGGGTTGTGGTTTGATGTAGAATTTCAATAAGATACAACTTTATTGGCTACTCACCCCAGGGGTGCTTGTTGTGGTTTGATGTAGAATTTCAATAAGATACAACAGAATTCCGGAAACGCAGAAGATCGATTGTGTTGTGGTTTGATGTAGAATTTCAATAAGATACAACACGAGTCTGTCTACTCCGGACTCCTTCGAGTTGTGGTTTGATGTAGAATTTCAATAAGATACAACACGGGGATGAACATGCCAACAGAAAGGAAGTTGTGGTTTGATGTAGAATTTCAATAAGATACAACGCAGAGTAAAGACCAGAGCGCGACATGAAGGTTGTGGTTTGATGTAGAATTTCAATAAGATACAACGACAATCGTTCTATGAAGCCTCCCCAACGGGTTGTGGTTTGATGTAGAATTTCAATAAGATACAACATTGGTTGAGAGGGCAACCTATCGAGCCAAGTTGTGGTTTGATGTAGAATTTCAATAAGATACAACCAGAGAGAGCGGCAACGATCGCCGCAACGGTTGTGGTTTGATGTAGAATTTCAATAAGATACAACGTCGTAGCTCTTGGCGTTGATCGTCGAGGGTTGTGGTTTGATGTAGAATTTCAATAAGATACAACTCTCTGCATACTTCTGTACTGCGTGCAGTGTTGTGGTTTGATGTAGAATTTCAATAAGATACAACAACCGAGGATATCGGGCCCGGGGTTCATGAGTTGTGGTTTGATGTAGAATTTCAATAAGATACAACCCATGTCGCCGGCCTTCAAGGGTAGTGTTTCAAAAAGTGTGTCTGGGAAGGAGCCTTCAGATTCTTCAGATATGC
>ENA-OZST01000354-OZST01000354.1-human-gut-metagenome-genome-assembly--contig:-NODE-354-length-14634-cov-4.638658_pt1 | contig 14634 bp, 9 predicted proteins | sample MGYA00244127_ERZ653976 | MGnify/ENA primary metagenome ERZ653976 (study PRJEB26926, sample SAMN06164877) | human gut metagenome | biome: ENVO:00009003; feature: ENVO:2100002; material: ENVO:00002003...
CGAGATTTCTGCCTGTCTCGTGGGCTCGGAGATGTGTATAAGAGACAGCTTTAAATCTTCTTCGTTAAAACGTTTATCGGAATTACCGAGAATAACAACCGGGAACTGCAAACCCTTACTTTGATGTATAGTCATTATTCTCACATAATTGTTATCATTGCCTGCATTACCCGCTTCACCGAAATCCACATCGTAATTTCTTATTTTATCAATGTATCTTACGAAATTAAAAAGCCCCGAAAAACTTGTTTTCTCAAACTTCTCAGCCTGTAATATAAACATATTGATGTTCATTTTTCTTCTGCTGCCGTTTAAAAGGAATCCTACATAATCATAATATCCCGTCGAATATATAAGTTCCGACACAAGTTCCCTTATGGTCATAACACCTGCTTTTTTACGGTATTCTCCTATAAAATTCATGAATTTCCTGCACTTTTTAGCGGTCTCTCCGTCACCTTTACTAAACTCGCAAAGACAGTCATAGTAATTTTTTTTACGTCTGTTGCCTTTTATCAATGCCATTTCATTTGCGGTAAATCCTGCAAAATATGACTTCATAACTGCTAAAAGCGGAATTTCCTGTCTTTCGTTATCAATGACCTTTAATACATCGATTATAAGCCTTACTTCATAAGCGGAAAAATATCCCGTTGTTGATGCATAGTCCGCAGGAATTCCCATATTACCGAGGGTATCCACATATTCCGGTCCTGCGTCTTTACCACTTCTTAAAAGAATTACAAAATCCTTATATGTAAGCTCCTCATTCTCTGCCATAATCTCTTTAATTCTCATAGCTGCAATTTCAGCGTTAATTATGCCCTTGGAATCATCGTTATAATCGTCACTTTCTTTGACATACATACATATATCCGTGTCGGTGTTAATCTCATCCTTGATATTTCCACCGTAATTAAGTGCTGCGTCATCATTATATTCAATATTACCAACGCTTTTTTTCATAATACGCCTGAAAATATCATTAACGGAATTAATAACATTAACGGTACTTCTGAAATTCTTATGAAGTTCAATCTTGCGTTCCGGCGATTGCTCTTCCGTATATGTATTGTATTTGTCTATAAATATTTCAGGTCTTGCCATTCGGAATCTGTAAATACTCTGTTTTACATCGCCTACCATAAATATATTATTGCAGCCAAACCTGCACCTTGATACGGCATTCAGTATTTTCTCCTGAACGTAGTTACTGTCCTGATATTCATCTATATATATTTCATCATATAATTCAGAAAGTTCATCTGCTACATGGGTATACTTTTCTGTTTTTCCCTCTTTTGACACAAGGATTTCAAGTGCCCTGTGGGCAACATCCGAGAACTCTGCAATTTGTCTTTCTTCTTTGGCCTCCCTGTATCTGTCTGCAAACTCAGTAGTAAAATCAACTACAGCTGTGATGCTTGTCCTTACGCATGCCACCTCGTCTATTATATCTTCATAAGGATAACAGCAGTATAAATCAATTATTTCTGTAATTTCTTTTTTGAGGCTGTTTCTTTCTGCTGTAATGTAATCGCTAAGTTCCTTATCAGTACCTTTTCCTGCCCTTGGTTTTGTACGGAAATTCTTATCTGCATTGTTATTAAGTTCCGTAAAACTATTACATTCAAGAAGCCTTGTAACCTTGCTTTTATCATCACATAAAACATCCCTTACCCCGCTAAGTCCGGGGTCTTCGCATAATTCTATGAGGTTATCATAGGATTGTGACATCTCATTCAGAAGTTCTTTTATATATGAAAAAAGATATTCTATGACAGGAGAAGCATTTAATTCCTCCTCATTATCAATATCATATAATTTTGCACAGTCAGAAAGCCATTCCTTAGGCCAAGGGTGGCTTTCTGAGGCATCATAGAGTTTTTTAATAATATCAAAAAAAGGTGCTATTGATTTGCCCTGTGTAAGACTGTTAATGGCTGTTATGAGATTTTCGTCATTGTTTTTAAGACGTTCTTCCAGCAGTTCATTATATACATCTTCCTTAATAAGTTCCGTTTCGCCTTTATCTGCAATTCTGTATGAAGGCTCATAGCCTATGGTATTATAATAATTTTTAAGAATATAACTGCAAAAACTGTCTATTGTCGTGATTTTGGCATGGTTAATAAGAGCAATCTGTCTGATTGCCCGTCTGTTACCGCAATCTGCCTTGAGAATATCTTCAAAACGCTTTGTAAGACGCTCTTTCATTTCTCCTGCTGCTGATTTTGTAAAAGTCACTATTACTATTCTGTCTATATCAACCGGATCCCGTTCATCAAAAACACGGCTTACAATTCTCTCAACAAGAACAGCGGTTTTACCCGATCCTGCCGCAGCACTTACAAGAAGATTACAGTTTCTTTCATATATAGCGGTCTGCTGTTCACTTGTCCAGTTACTCATCTTTCTTATTCTCCAATCCGATTTTTGCGAAAAAATCATCCAGACTTATCTTTTCCCTTACGCGGTATTTTTCTTTTTTAATAACATTAAATCCGCAGATATCGCTGTATTTGCAAAAATCACATGCTCCCTCGTAAGGATTTATTGATATTCTGCCTTCGGTCATCTCATCTACAAGCTCTGACATTCTCCTTGAAGCGTAACCTGCCATTGCCCTAAACTGCTCATCCGTAACAACTTTATCACTGTATGCCACATTATTGTCCCGTCCTTTTTTTACGGGTATTACATTGGACTCCTTATCCATATTATGGTCAAGAAGCCCGATACTGTCATGTCCCACAATCCCCGATGGAATAAAATCCTGAAGAGTATCTTTTTTATCGGTTACCGGATCTTTAAGGGTATTATAAAAAACAGCGGCCGGAACTGCCTTAACGCTATCTTTTTCATACTCTTTAAGTGCTTCGTCAAGATATATGAGAAGCTGGAGTTTTTCTCCCGTAAGTATTTCTTCTTTGCTTATGGTATTTTCCCCCGACTTGTAATCAATAATTTTAATGTAGTTACTGCCGTTTTCTGAAGCTATATCAATCCTGTCGATTTTGCCGTTGACAGTCATGCCATTAATATTACGGATAAAACTATGTTCAAATGCCACAGGAATAAAACTTCCGGCGTTAATCTGTTCACCCATAGCCCATACGGTTCTGTTTACAATATCGGAAAGTCTCATTTTAAGAAATTCATTGGCTGCACTTTCTTTAAAGAAGGAATATTTATAGTCAGTGGTTATCTTATCAAAGGCTACATTTACAAAATCCTTTCTTTCTTCATCACTGAGACTTCCGAAATTAAGGCCGTTTTCCATAAGTGTACAGCCCATATATTCAAGTGTCTTGTGAAAAATATCACCTATATCAATATTGGTTATCTTATGCTCCTGTCTTTCACCTATCCCAAGTCCGTAGGTAAGGAAATGAGAAAAGGCACAACCGGCATAGGTCTCTATCCTTGATACGCTTGCGGTAAGATTTTCACTGTAAAGCATTTTTGCGGCTTCTTTTGTAAGATTATCGGACATAACATTCTCATTAAAGCTGTCGATTATTTTCTTAATGATATTGCCATATACATCATCATTAACAAAATAAGAAATTACTGCTGCCAGATTTTTGTCCGCATCATAATCTTTGATTTTGGCATAATCCGATACAAGGTGGAAAGAGTTCTGTCTGTTAGTAAGAAAATCCGTTATATCAGGGTGGTATGGCTTAATATCGTACATATCACTTATTATCCCTATTACCCTTGACGGTCTTATCTCTTTACCATCATCGTTATACCTTCCATAACTTAAGTACAGTGTATTTTCAGGTCTTGTAAAATTGAGATACAGGTAAAAATTCTGCATAAATACTTTTTCTTTAGGCGTCGGAGAAAGAACAATCTGCATATCGGAAAGCGTCATGCGTTCATCCTCAGACAAAATACCATGGTTATCTCCTGTTTTAGGAATAATTCCTTCATTGGCACCAAGTACAAAGAGCACCTTGATATTATCAATTCTTGAACGCTCCAGATCCCCAACCATTACACAGTCATTGGAGGGTGGAATTATACCCACCTTTATCTCTTCAAAGCCGGCATCCATAATTTCGGCAAATTCTTTTACCGTCATAGGCTCGTCACCTAACATATCATATATTCTTTCAAGTAATGTTACCACATGTCCGTAGCTCTTGCGGAATTCTTCCGCCTTATCCTCATCCTCCGTATTATCCGCCAGCATTTCCATCTCCTCATAGAGGTTTTCTTTTTCCATAAAATCATACACGGCATTGACGTAATCCGAGGCCTTGGTTCCCTTTGTCATATCACTGTAAAATTCTGAAATAAGGCAGCAAAAATCCTCTCTTACTTCATTAATTACATCAAGTCCCATTTCTTTTGACTTGTATGCTCTTACAAACTTTTCACAATATCTGTCAAAACCATTTATACCAAAAGCAAGAATATAATCCTCAAAAATATTGACTTTATCACGTTCAAATCCGCAAAGCCCGTTTTTCAGTACACGGAACACGGCTTCATAGGAAAAGCGTTCTTTAATAAGTGCAATGATACCTCTTATATATTCAACCATTGGATTACCTATAAGGCTTCTTTTATTATCCATAAAAAAGGGAATGCCCGATTCCTTAAAAATTCTGGCGGTTTCGTTGGCAAAATTATCCTTATCCCCAAGAATAACTCCTATATCGTTAAATCGGTAACCATGGGTTCTTACTTCCTTTAAGATGGCCGCCGCAGCATATTGAATCTCTTCTTTGCCGTTTAAATGCTCACTTATATGTATATCCTCCGTATTGCCGCCAAAGGTACTGCCGTTATATCTGAAAATATTTTCTTCCAGAAAATTAAGGGCAGGCGAATTGCGGAAACGATATTTTGAATGGTCGCTTTCAATTCTTTGCATCAAAAAAGGAATACGGACATTATCAGCTATCACTCCAAGCTTCCTTATCATATCCTTACTCATATAAAAAAGCTCATCCATTCCCATATCCGTATTGATGTTATTTATGGCAGGGGATGAAATGGTAACCGTCACTATAATATTCTCCGCCTGCAGAGCAATTTTCTCTATCAGCCTGTACTGGACAGGTGTAAATCCCGTAAACCCATCAAATACAACAGTGCTTCCCTTAAGTAAATCGGAATTATCAATGAATCTGTATAAAAGTTCCGGTTTATCTTCAACCGTAACAAACCTGTCCCTGATATAATTCTCAAATTCACTGTAAATAAGGCTTATGTCCTCCAGCTTATCCCTGAGTCTGTCACTGCCTGCACTCACTGCTATCTCTTTAAGCATATCAGGCGTAATTCCGTACTGTTTCAGTTCTGAAATCATTGACTTCATCTCGCTGACAAAGCCCTGTCTTCTGCCTGCCTTAATAATACGGAAATCTGACTTTATATTATTAAGTATTTTTCTGACGATAAGATTTTTACCTGTATCGTCAATGGTTTCCTTAAGCTCTATCTGCAATTCTTCAAACACTCTGTAGCAGAGTCTTCCGAAAGTAAGTACATCTATATTAAAAACACCATGTGAGGGGTGCATCCTTACGACCCTTTTCTGTGCCTGCAAAGATGACTGCTCCGGTACGATAAATACATATTTTTTATCCGGATTGGCACAGGCTTCCTTAACTATATCCGAATATACATATTCTGTTTTTCCATGTCCCGAAGGACCATATAAAATTTTAATTGACATATTTCCTACCTTAAATGAATACATCTGTAATAATCAGATGTTGGAGTTATTCATGAGTACAAAGACCAAAATACTTGTTTTTAAAATGAAAGAGATAATCTATACTATCGTTTTCGCCGTCCTTGCTATCCTGCTCATCATTTTTCTTGTATTAATCATAAAAGGACACAGCAAAAAAAGCAGCGAGTCAGCCAAAAAATCCACCTTTTCTCCTGGTATATATGAAGCATCCATCGTATTGTCTTCAAATCCGGTAAATATTGAAGTTGTGGTGGACCATGAACAAATCAAATCAATCAGCATGGTAAATGTATCAGAAGCCGTTACAACAATGTATCCTCTTATATCTTCATCACTTACGGAAATTGCATCACAGATTGTTCAAAATAATTCGACAGAGAATCTTGTATTTAATGATGAAAATAAATACACCTCAATAATCCTTGTCAATGCAATTAATACAGCCCTCAGCAAAGCGGGACTCTGACATATAACGATTATATCATATTGAAATTTCCTTAACAATATTTTATACTTTTACCAAAGTACTGAAAAATGTACACTAAATATGTTAAAGGACTAATAATATGAGAGATAATTTTATAAGATGTGCCGCTGTCTCTCCCGATGTGACAGTCGCAGACCACTTAGCCAATGAGCTTTCGATTAAAGCATATATGGATGAGGCAGCCAAAAATAATGTTTCGGTTCTGGTATTTCCCGAACTTTGTCTTACAGGATACACATGTAACGATCTTTTTTTACAGGATACACTTCTTAAGAACTCTCTTGACGCAGTAATCCGTCTTGCAGAATATACAAAAGATAAGAATTTTATTGCCTTTGTAGGGCTGCCTTTTATGTACGGTAATTGTCTCTACAATGTCGCCGCCGCATTATGTGACGGCAGAATTATCGGTCTTATCCCCAAAAAAAATCTTCCCTCTTATTCGGAATTTTATGAAACAAGACATTTCACCCCGGGTTTTGACGAATGTGTCAATATAACAGTCGGCGACTGTTCCGTTCCGTTTGGTTCAAAGCTGTTATTTGCGTGTAAAGATATTCCATCCCTTGTTATCGGGGCTGAAATCTGTGAGGATGTATGGGTTCCCTCACCTCCTTCCATAAATCATGCCCTTGCAGGTGCTACGGTAATCGTCAACTGCTCTGCCAGTGATGAAACTGTCGGTAAGGACCGGTACCGCAGGGATTTGATTTCCGGTCAGTCAGCCAGACTTATATCTACCTACATCTATGCAAATGCGGGTGAGGGTGAATCCACACAGGATCTTGTATTCGGCGGACATAATATAATAGCCGAGAACGGAACCGTTCTTGCGGAATCAAAGCGTTTTAAGAACGGAATAATCTATGGTGACACAGACCTTGACAGGCTTAAAAATGAGCGCAGAAGAATGACAACCTTCCCTAATGTTTCAAAGGATTATACTACTGTTTATTTTTCCCTTGCAATTAAGGACATTTCATTAAACAGGTTTTACAATATGACACCTTTTGTCCCATCATCCGTTGAAGAAAGAGAACTTCGCTGTGAAGAAATCCTTTCCATCCAGGCAATGGGACTTAAAAAGAGGCTTAAACACACGGGCAGTAAGCATGCAGTCATCGGTATATCCGGCGGTCTTGATTCAACTCTTGCCCTTTTGGTAATCGTCAAGGCTTTTGATATGCTTTCGATTCCTCGCGAAAATATAATTGCCTACACGATGCCTTGTTTTGGCACAACTGACAGGACTTACAACAATGCCTGCAATCTTGTTGCCGCATTACATGGCACTCTCAAAGAGGTAAATATCAAAAATGCCGTTAATATCCATTTTGAGGATATCGGTCAGGACCCTGACAAACACGACATAACCTACGAGAACTGTCAGGCAAGAGAAAGAACACAGATTCTTATGGACGGTGCCAACCTGTATAACGGTATGGTTATCGGCACCGGTGATTTATCAGAGCTTGCTCTTGGCTGGGCAACCTACAATGGCGACCATATGTCAATGTATGCCGTCAATTCAGGTATTCCAAAGACCCTGGTGCGCCACCTTGTACGTTTCTATGCCGATACCTGCAACAATGACACCTTAAAAAAACTGCTTATGGATGTACTTGATACTCCTGTAAGTCCTGAACTTCTTCCTCCTGTGGATGGCAAAATCTCCCAGAAAACAGAGGACCTTGTCGGACCTTATGAGCTTCATGACTTTTTCCTTTATTATATTTTACGTTTTGGATTTGCTCCCGATAAGATATACAGAATCGCAAAAATTGCGTTTAAAGATGTCTATGATGACGCTGTAATCCTTAAATGGCTTAAGGTATTCTACCGCCGTTTCTTCAGCCAGCAGTTCAAGCGTTCCTGCCTCCCTGACGGACCTAAGGTCGGCTCTGTTGCCATCTCCCCAAGGGGCGACCTGCGCATGCCTAGTGACGCCTGCAGCAGGATATGGCTGGACACGATTGAGAAGATGTGAGCCGGCGAGGCCGGGGGTGTGAGTTGGCGAGGCCGGGGGGGAGCCGGCGAGTCCGGGATTCGTTATACGGGACTAAGTTTTTTCTGTCTTAATGTCCTGATACAGTTTTCATACGAAACTCTCCGATTTTTTTCGTTGTAGACGACCGAATACAATCGTCTGCAACTTTTATCGTTCATATTTTCGCATGAATTTATCTTTTGGACAAGACGGAGGTCGGTTTGACGGTTACGACAATTTGAAGGTCAGAAACAAAAAAGCAGCTTTGGCTGCTTTTTTATGCCTAAAAAGGCAAAAATTGGAAAGCAAAATAAGCCGAAAATTCGGAGATTACTGACAGCTGTCTGAATTTTTCACGAGCTTTTCGGCAAGTTCTTCACTAAGTTCGGTGGCAATCTTTTTTGGGCTACTTTGGTGACTGCGGCTTTGATGACTTTACCCACTGCTGTTCCCAGATCATTTCCATACTCTACAATGGATTTGTACAGTTTTTTGAATTATGATTTTAATTTGTATTAATGTTGCTGAAGCTTATATTCTACACTGACCATTTTATATACTTCAACGATTGCTTCTTCTTCGCTGTTGTGATAAAAGTATGAACTGCTACCTCTTTCATTATTGTGGTATGTTGCCCAACGTTTAGCCTTCTGATCATAAAAATACCCTATGGCATACGATCCACAAGACTGGGCATTTAAAACAATTGGTACAGATTGCAATTTCGATTCAATTTTTTTGATCTTTTCAAGTGGTTTTTCATGTGCCTCTACTTCTTCACAAACCGAATCATACAAACGCTCTATTACATCAATTTCATTTTCTGATTTTTTGGTAATAAAATAAAATTCACCACACACATAAGATTTCCACAACTTGTCGTTTTCATCAAAATAATACCCCATCCCCCTGCTATCGGTTTTATGTTGATTAAAATATACCTTAACGCTACCGATTTTTTTACTAAGTTTCTTTATTTCTGAAAGTAATTTTTCTTTTTTAGACATATCATCTTCTCCAATTCTTTACAATGTTCATGTTATACTGAACAAGGATTCAGCATCTGTCGGCATATATAACATACACCGACAGATACTGCTCACCATTTATAACATACTATTATTTAATTTCTTTCAAAATGCCAAACGTTTCTAACCAACTGCCGCTTAGGGGAGTAACATACTGGGTAGCTCCTCCCTCCATATCAAGCCACGATTCGGCAAAGCCTTGTAATCCGTATGTGTAATCGATATCCTCACCCAGACCTTTCACAGCTTTAGCTGCACTCTCACGATAATTCTTATAAGCTTTCACTAATTCATTGAAATCTTCTTCGTATACCTTTTGGGGTGATATTTTATTTAATTCGGCTATATTTTCGTTTTTGATACAATCAATAATATCAAAATAATGCGTATTATCAAAAGTACCGTGATGATAAGCAGATTCATTAGGTATATATGGAATCGCACGCTGTCGACAGGAGGGTTGAGCCGTCGGGAAATTTCTACCTTTTTCTGGATTTTTCGTTGTTTGGGTAGAGATTTCCGGCGGGCGGGGACTGGAATCTCTACCCTTTTCGGCTGGTTTTCCCGATTTGGGTAGAGATTTCCAACCGGCAGCTCTGGGTTTCTCTACCCTTTTCGGCAGAATTCCGCTGTTTGGGTAGAGATTTCCGACCGGCGGCACTGGGATTCTCTACCCTTTTCGGCTATTTCCCGCTGTTTGGGTAGAGATTTCCGGTCGGCGGCACTGGGATTCTCTACCCTTTCGACCGATTTTCGTTATTTGGGTAGAGATTCCCAACCGGTAGCAATTGGACCAGTAGAGATTTCCGGTCGGCGGCACTTGGCGGCTATGATGAGAATCCGGTACTTTCTTGCACCAAAAAGCATCTAAACATAAAAAAGTGGTGTTCCCTGATAATTCTGTATGTCATGCCCCGGGATTCCGGGAACACATTACAGGGTACACCACTTTTATATTATTAACCTATGACTTCTTTCATTGTGTAATGTCCTGCAGGCTGTCCTTTGAGGAACTTAGCTGCTTCAACAGCACCTTTGGCAAATACACTCTTTGAATATGCGGTATGAGAGAATGTTATTACTTCGTCTTCGCCTGCGAAAATAACATCATGCTCACCTACTATTGTTCCGCCTCTTACAGAAGAAAAACCGATTTCGTTCTTAGGTCTTGGAATTCTGTCCTGACTTCTGTCGAATTTGTATTCATATTTCTCAGGGAGGCTTTCATTAACAGCATCACCTAAAGCAAGTGCTGTTCCACTTGGTGCATCAACCTTGAAATGATGATGTTTCTCAACGATTTCAATATCAAAACCTGCTTCTGCAAGTAATGGCGATACTGATTTAAGCACCTTGAATAAAGTATTAATTCCTAAAGACATATTAGCTGATTTAAGGACAGCTACCTTCTTTGATACCTCTTCAACTCTTGCAAGCTGTTCTTCAGATAATCCTGTTGTGCATAATACTACAGGAATTTTCCTTGTTTCAACATAATCAAGCAATTTGTCAATTGCCTTTGCCGATGCAAAATCAATGATTACATCTGCTTCAACATTGCAGTCATCAATATTGGTAAAAACAGGGTATGGATTCTGTCTGTTATCGACAATATCTATTCCCGCAACAATTTCTGCGTCTTTGTCAGCGGCAACAATTCCTGTGATAACCTGACCCATCTTACCGTTGCAGCCGTGCATAATTATCTTAACCATTTTCTGTACCTTCTTTTATATTAATCCGAAATTTTTCATTGCATTTTTGAGAACTTCAAGGTTCTTTGGCTCCATTGGAGAAAGAGGTCCTCTGAGTGGTCCTACTTCAAATCCCATAAGATTAAGGGCATGTTTTACAGGAATAGGATTAACTTCAACAAAAAGTGCCTTGATAAGCTCTATTGACTTAAGCTGGAGTTCACATGCTTTCTTGACATCACCGTTAAGGAATAATGTAGGAATGTCGTGGGCAACCTTAGGTGCAACGTTTGAAAGAACTGAGATAACGCCCTTTCCACCAAGTGACATAATAGGAACTATCTGGTCATCATTGCCTGAATATATGTCCATCCTGCCTTCTGTCAAAGCTGCAAGTTCTGCAACCTGTGAAAGATTTCCTGATGCTTCCTTGATACCTACGATGTTATCCACTTCTTTAAATAATTTAGCTGCTGTAGCAGGTAAAATATTACATCCTGTTCTGCTTGGAACATTGTAAAGAATGATAGGAATTTTAACCGAACCTGCAACCTTGGTAAAGTGTGCGATAAGTCCTGACTGTGTTGCCTTGTTGTAATAAGGTGTTACAACAAGAAGTCCGTCTGCTCCTGCTTCTTCTGCTTCTTTTGATAATTTAACTGCTGTCTCAGTACAGTTAGAACCGGTTCCCGCAATAACAGGTATTCTGTGATTAACTGTCTTAATGCAGAATCTTATAACCTCTGAATGTTCTTCCTCGCTTAATGTTGCTGATTCACCTGTTGTTCCACAGATAATGATTGCATCTGTCTCATTTGCAATCTGGAACTCAAGAAGCTCAGCTAACTTCTCATAATTAACGCTTCCGTCAGCGTTCATTGGTGTAACAATGGCAACACCGGCACCTGTAAATAATGACATAATATGTCTCCTTCCATATATAAAATTTATACTGATGTAAACAATGAATGTCCGCTTAACAGACATTCTGTTATTTTAAATAAAAAAAGAGTTCCAAAAGGAACTCTTAAAGTCATAAGCTATAATTTAACTTTAGGTAGCTCCCCATCTTACGATGACAGTCATATACATATTATATATATGCCCAGCTTGCATTAATACAGGTTAATACAGCTTCGGCACCGACTCCTTTCCATTGTCATCATCTATTCCTGTCATATCAGACAATGTACTGTTAATCAGTGCAACCTCTACACTCTTTTTTATTTAATGATAGTGTATCACTTAATATATACTATGTCAAATAAATAATTTTATGCCTGTAAGTCCGGCTCCCGGCAGGAAAAATCTTGCTGCCTTCGGAACAAATTCTGATAGAATATAGGTAAAAAGAACCAGTCCCGCTCCGGCAAGAAAAACATAGTATGTATTTTTAAGCACTCTGCTTATTCCGATTAATATAAATGAAAAGATTATCATATAAATAAATTTTGTAATGTTAATCAATAGGATTGCATTACCGACAGAAATATCAAGTGTAAATCCTGACATTTCCATAATTGATTTAATGGAATAATTATAATAATTAATATCAAAAAGTCTTGATTTAATCAGATAGTCAAGCAGCAATGACACAATGGAAAGCACTACAGCTACGCTCATTGTAATTAAAATGCGGCATTCAAACAGCTTTTTTCTGCCATAATATGAAGTTTTAATAAGGACATCCGTCCTGCATCTGTAATCATTACAAAATATATTGCATATAATATACGCAATAAAAATAATTGCGGTAAATTCCATTCCAATGGATGCAATGTATTTCTGCACATCTAAATCATAAAAAAGCCTGCCGTCAGGGTATTCCTCATGGTAATAATTATATTTTTCTCTTATATATGAGTACACCGGTATCATTTTTTCTGCGATAAGACTGTCATTCTTAATCTCCCTGTACTCTTCATCAGTATATTTACCAAGGTAATAATTATACTCAATAGTTTTCTCGTCTTTTATATCCGAAAAATACTCAAGTCTTTCTTCTACAAAATCTCTCTTCTCCTGTGTATATCCACCCGGCATTTCACTGATTACTTTTTTATAAAGATTTTCATCAATATTTCTTCCTGTCTGGGGAATATTAACGAACGCGAGTATTACTTTCAGCAATAACATTACTACTAAAAAAATCAAAGCCTTAATATTCAATATGCTCTTTTTAAGTTCAAATTTTAATATTTTATTCACTTTTATTCATCTTTCTCAAACAATGTCATATATTCATCCTCAAGATTGTGGCTTCCGTCATTATCAATCTCACCCGCTATTACACCTTCTTTTATCAGCAGAATCTTATCTGCAATCATATCAAGGTCCGAAACTATATGGGAAGAAATGATGATTACCTTATCCTTCTTATTATTTAGGATTAACTCTCTGAAACGGATGCGTTCTTTAGGATCAAGTCCCACTGTCGGTTCATCAAATATAAGTATCTCCGGGTCTGCAATAAAAGTTACTGCAATTGCTGCACGTCTTTTCATTCCTCCGGAAAATGTTTTGATTTTATCATCTTTTCTCGATAAAAGATTAGTGCCGGTAAGGACTTTTTCCATCATCTCCGGTATTTTAGACTTATCAAGGCCTCGAAGATAAGCAAAATATTCTAACATTTCCGTAAGGGTAAACTCCGGATACAATCCTGTATTCTGTGGAAGATATCCTATATGTTTTCTGTATTCAGCTTTCATATTTTTAATATTTTTTCCCATATATTCAACAGAACCTTCACTGCTGTCAATCACATCGGAAATTATATTCATAAGAGTTGATTTTCCCGCACCGTTAGGCCCTAACAATCCGTATATTCCCGGTGTAAATAAATAATTCATGTTATTAAGCACGCATTTTTTTCCGTATTTTTTATAAAGATTTTTAACTTCTAACATCTTATCTCCTGCCCTTTTTCACATATATATATCTGCCTGTAAAATACATCGCAATAATTAACGGAATGGTACATATCATATATACGGTTACAGGCTTAAACGGAATATTTCCCATTCTCACAAATTCCAGTTTGTTAAAATAACTTCTTGGATAATAAAGCGCATGTGGTGACCCGATGTATCTTGATACAAATGTGTACCATTTATTTTCAATGCCCGGTGTGCCAAACCTGATTGCAACTATGTAATGATATAATAACCATGTTCCACCCGTAATCACCACCGCAATAAGTGAATTAACTATCTTCTGTGAACTTACCGATACAATTACAATTATCATTCCATAAAACATATATGAACTTAATGTAAAAAGTATCTGTATGATAAAGAATGTCAATATACTGATATTATACGGTGAATCCGGTTCAAGGCACTGTATCGGATTGAGCCAGTCTCCTACCGAACCATAGATTATCTGTGGGAGAAAATTTATTACGTTCTTTAATATTGAAAGAACCGCTGCAGTAATCAAAAGAATAATTAATTTGTTATTATATACTTTGTTCTGTCCCCTGTATGTTGACCTTATATACATAACAAGTTCTGAATTAACATCGGCATAAAATATTCTTACAACTGCTATTCCAAATAAAATCAGGATAACAACAGCGGACAGATATCCACTGTTAATATCGCTCCTATTAAAGAATTTAATGTTAAAAACAGACTTAAATTCCAACGGAGATTTACAAAGGTTGTATGCTGTCTCTTATACACATCTCCGAGCCCACGAGACAGGCAGAAATCTCG
>ENA-OZST01000384-OZST01000384.1-human-gut-metagenome-genome-assembly--contig:-NODE-384-length-13707-cov-5.013917_pt1 | contig 13707 bp, 12 predicted proteins | sample MGYA00244127_ERZ653976 | MGnify/ENA primary metagenome ERZ653976 (study PRJEB26926, sample SAMN06164877) | human gut metagenome | biome: ENVO:00009003; feature: ENVO:2100002; material: ENVO:00002003...
CGAATTGCATGCAAGCATGCATCGATGATACCTTTTGACCCTTTAATCATATTATAATATTCCCACCAATTTATCAACATTTATAATCCCCCACGAGCCTTTGTGACTATCCCCTGCCCTGTCACATGTATTATACAGGGCTAGCTTAACCGCCTCCGGTCTCATATTTGGATTTTTTTCCAATAAAAGTGCTATGGCACCTGACACAATCGGTGTAGCCATTGAAGTACCTGTTTTTCTTACATATGTGCCATCCCTCGTTCCAAGGCTTATGATATCATGCCCGGGAGCCAGAATCTCAGGCTTTACAATACAGCAATCGGTCGGACCTTTGCCACTTCTTATATCATCAAAGCTTCCGACTGTTATTATTTTTCTTGAAATTCCCGGCACAGTTACAGAAAACGGTGCCGGGCCGTAGTTGCCCGCTGCTGCAACAACTACCACTCCCATATCCCACAATTCATCTATCAGCTTCAATATCTTAACACGCTCTGCTGTATCAGAACATGGCAGATATCCTACAGAGAAGTTGAGTATTTTTATATTAAGTCTGACGCAGTTTTCTTTTATATACTTAAGTGCACAAATTGAATCCGACGTCTGTCCCATGCCAAGATAATCAAGCACCTTAAACACATATAGTCCTGCCCCCGGAGCCATGCCTATATCTGCAGCCGATAATATACCGCACACATGTGTACCATGCCCGTTATCGTCATAACATGTCTCCTTTCCACCCACAAAATCCATAAAGTGCTTTATGCACCCATCAAGCTGTTTGTGTTTAAACACACCCGTATCAAGCACTGCTATATTGACATTTTTACCACTATATCCATTTTTATATACCAGATTTGCATTTATACTATATTTCGCATTTTTCATTATTATTTTATTTTTTAATTTAGTATATGATTCGTTTTCACAATATGACACAGACGCACCTGTTTTGCCTTACATCATATCACCTTACTATAATTTCATATATTAAAAGGACTGCACCTGCGTGCAGCCCTTTACCTGGATATTATTGTTATACTTTAACGTATATTAATTAATCCTCTTTTACATCCTTCATAGAGAAGCTGATTCTTCCCATCTTGTCCTTGCCAAGGCAAACAACCTTTACCTTGTCTCCAAGTGTGAGTACATCCTCTACTCTGTTGATTCTCTCTTTTGCAATCTTAGAAATGTGAACCATTCCCTCTTTGCCAGGAGCAAATTCAATGAAAGCACCAAACTCCTTGATGCTTACAACTGTTCCCTCAAGGATCTGTCCCTGCTCAAAATCAGTTGTGATAATCTTAATCATGTCGATTGCCTTTGCAATCATCTCTTTATCTGTTCCGCAAACTGAAACAGCGCCATCATCTGTGATATCGATCTTGACACCGGTTCTGTCGATAATCTCGTTGATTGTCTTACCCTTCTGTCCGACAACATCACCAATCTTTGATGGATCGATTGTAATCTGCTCAATCTTTGGAGCCCACTCATTTACTTCTTTTCTAGGCTCAGCGATTGCCTTGCTCATGACCTCATCCATGATGTAGAGACGTGCCTCACGTGTTCTCGCGATTGCCTCCTCAACGATAGGTCTTGTAAGTCCGTGAATCTTGATATCCATCTGGATAGCTGTAATACCCTTATGTGTACCTGTTACCTTGAAATCCATATCTCCGAAGAAATCCTCAAGACCCTGGATATCTGTAAGTACAATGAAATCATCATCTGTATCGCCTGTTACAAGTCCGCATGAGATTCCGGCAACCATAGCCTTAATCGGAACACCTGCAGCCATAAGTGACATACATGATGCACATGTTGAAGCCATTGATGTAGAGCCGTTTGACTCAAATGTCTCAGATACGGCACGGATAGTATATGGGAACTCCTCAATGCTTGGAAGTACAGGAACAAGTGCCTTCTCAGCAAGTGCTCCGTGTCCAATCTCACGACGTCCCGGTCCACGTGATACCTTTGTCTCTCCTACAGAGTATGCAGGGAAGTTATAGTGATGCATATATCTCTTTGTTGTGATATTTGCATCAAGTCCGTCGATTTTCTGAATCTCTGATAAAGGAGCAAGTGTTACAACATCACAAATCTGTGTCTGTCCACGGGTAAACATTGCAGAGCCGTGAACTCTAGGAATCAAATCAACCTCTGCTGCGAGTGGTCTGATCTGGTTGATTGCACGGCCGTCCGGACGCTTATGATCCTTTAAAATCATCTTTCTGACTGTCTTCTTCTGATACTGGTAAATAGCCTCACCAAGTACTGCAAGGTACTCCTCATTGTCAGCGAAGGCTTCCTCTAACTGCTCTGTGATAGCTCTTATATTTTCCTCACGCTTCTGCTTCTCATCTGTGAATACTGCCTCCTCCATCTGCTCAGGAGTAACAATTTTCTTGATATCCTCAAACATCTGCTCAGGAATAGCACAGCTCTCATACTCATGCTTTGGCTTGCCAATCTCATCACGGATCTGATCCATAAATGCGATAACTGTCTGGTTGATATCGTGGCACTTGTAGATTGCCTCAATCATCTGATCCTCAGGAATCTCATTGGCTCCTGCTTCAATCATGATGACCTTTTCCTTTGTAGAAGCAACTGTGAGCTGTAAATCGCCCTCATCCCACTGCTTCTGTGAAGGGTTTACGATAAACTCTCCATCAACAAGTCCCATCTGTGTCATGGCACATGGTCCGTCAAACGGAATATCTGATATATGAACAGCAAGAGCTGTACCGATCATTGCAACTATCTCAGGACGGCACTCAGGATCCACTGACATGACAAGGTTGTTTAATGTAACATCATTTCTGTAATCCTTTGGGAAAAGAGGTCTCATAGGACGGTCAATTACACGATCTGTAAGGATAGCGTTCTCAGATGCCTTTCCCTCACGCTTGTTAAAACCACCCGGAATTTTTCCTACAGAGTACATCTTCTCCTCGAACTCAACGCTGAGTGGGAAGAAATCCACACCGTCACGTGGCTTGTCAGATGCTGTAGCTGTTGAAAGGACTGTTGTATCACCATACTTGATAAAAACAGCTCCGTTTGCCTGAGCTGCTACTCTTCCGATATCTACAGTAAGAGTCCTGCCGGCAAGTTCCATTGAATAACTTTTGTACATATTAATTCTCCTTAAAAATTCTTTTGCAGAAGTGTATTCCTCTTCCGAAACTACTAAACAATACATGTATGCTCATGCACTCTTTAGTGGTCTCGGCTTACTTCTGCTTTTCAAAAAACAATAATAAAAACAATAATAGAGCGGAATAATAATTACTCCGCTCTAAAGAAAATACTATTTTCTAAGTCCTAAACGCTCGATAAGTGAACGATATCTCTCGATATCAATCTCCTTAAGGTATGCAAGTAATCCACGTCTCTGACCGATCATCTTTAACATTCCTCTTCTTGAGTGATGATCCTTTGGGTTCTGTTTGAAATGCTCAGTTAACTCTGCGATTCTTGCTGAAAGAATTGCAATCTGAACCTCTGGTGAACCTGTGTCATTTGGTGTTCTACCGTACTCTGCGATAATAGCCTGTTTCTTTTCCTTTGCGATCATTGTTGATCCTCCTTATATTATAATGCGCCCTGATAACTGTATGATGCTCAGCAATAGGTCGGAGTGTCCAACTACCGAACATGGGCAAAACCACACTTATGCAGTATAGCATAGTAAGCATTTGTTGTAAACTGTTTTTTTATTAATCCGGCAAATATCTTACGACACAAATCGGATTTCTGTAATATGCATTTGAAACCTTGATTCCATCACGCTTGTTGCTGGCATGTACAATCTGTCCGTTTCCGATATAAATTGCAACATGTGAGATACTCCTTCCACTTCCGTAGAAGAATAAATCTCCCGGCTTTGCTTCAGATGCACTGATTTTTGTGCCGTATGAAGGCTGTGCTCTTGATGAATGCGGTAATGAGATTCCATACTTTCCAAGAATTCTCATTGTGAAGCCTGAGCAGTCAACTCCCTTCTCAAGGCTTGTACCACCCCACACATATCTGTTTCCGACAAACTGTAACGCATACGATACAACAGATGCCCTTACATCTGATACGCCGTCACCATACTTCACCTGCTCTATTGTCTTTGCTGTAGGAAGTGCCTGTGCCAGTGTCACATAATCCTGTGATATATATCCTACCGAATCATCCACACTTATCTCAACCCAGCCGTCAGCGACAGAATTAACCGTGAATGCCTCTGAATTTCCAACCTGCGAAAGCACCGCAGCCTCTGTTGACTTCTCTGCACGCACATTCAGTGTTTCCGTATTTACTGTGGCAACCGTCTTAATCTCCTGTTCTGCAATAGCCTCTGCCTCATCTCCTGTCACAAGATACTGCTTGTTTACATATCCTGTCACCTTGCCTGATGTGACCTTGTACCATTCTCCGGCATCCTCAAGAAGCTCACAGGCATTGTGATTGGTAAGTATTCCTATTACCTCGCTGTCTGTCGAAGCTTCCTGTCTGATATTTAAGTTTCCGCTGCTGATAACCGACATACCAAGATTTGTGTAACCACAGGTCTGTGCGGCTGTCGGTGTCTGGGATGCCTCATTTGCCTGTTCTGTCTCCTGTGCAGTATTGCCATCCTGTGCACCCTGAGCAGATGCAGTAACAACATTGCTGTCGTTTTGCGCTACCGATACGTCAGCTCCATAATAAGTAAGAGCCGATGTAACCCCTGCTGTGAGAAGCTCTGTGGCATCTGCCGCCTCTGTCAGACCAAGGGCCACCCCCGCATTGACTGTTCTGTTTTCCTTTAATGATGTTCTGGCATCTACTGTGCTGCTTGAACTCATAGATACAGCACCTATAATAATAGCAAACGCTACAACGCCTGCTGCCTGTCCTAATTTTAATTTATTTTTCATATAGCCTCCAGTTCATGCTATCCATAATCCCATGTTTACGAGTATATCACAAATTGTTAAAATGTCAATATTTCTCCGTAATATTTCCGTAATATTTGTCATTTTTTCGTTATTTTGGGTAATTTCGCAAAAAAACAGCCACACTAGAATGTGTGACTGCCTGCATAATTAATTGTATAATTGATATCTGCACTCATCTGGCTCTTTAACGCTTCTATTGAATCAAACTTCATCTCAGGTCTTACGAACTTATGAAGCTCTACCATGATATCCTGTCCGTAAACATCCTGCCCAAAATCTATGATATATGTCTCTGCACCGATTGGATTTTTGCCCTCTATAGTAGGCTTGCATCCTATATTGGTTACACCAAGGTACCAGTTGTCCCTGACAAGAACTCTTGACATATACACTCCCTTTGGTGGAAGCAGCTTATCGTGCGGCACTGAAAGGTTGACTGTCGGAATGCCAATAGTCCTGCCTAGTGCTCTGCCATGCACTACTCTTCCTTTTATGAAAAAGGGATACCCCAGCAGTTCATTCGCCTTTTTAATATGTCCTGCCGCAATCTCCTCGCGGATATAGGTACTGCTTATATCCCTGGCTCCATCCTTTATCTTGTCAACCACAATAAGCTCGTATCCAAGCTCTCCTGCCATCGCAGAAAGCAGCCGATGGTCTCCTGCCCTGTTGTGCCCGAAACGGAAATCATCTCCGACAATGATACACTTGACATTAAGACTTTTAACTATCCATCTGACAAACGCATCCGCCTCCATCGTCATCACCTGTGGCACAAACGGACACTCTATCAGATAATCAATACCTGATTTTTCAAACACATACTCTTTTTCATCGTTTGTGATTATAACCTTTGACTCAACGCCAAGTACCTCCGATTTGGGAGGAATGTCAAACGTAAATATGATGCGCTTGTAGCCATGCAGATTGCTCTGTTCAATTTGCTTTTCCATCAGAAATTCATGTCCTCGGTGAAGCCCATCAAACTTTCCAAACGAGATGACGGACGGCTCCTTGACATGAAAATCCAGAGTTTTGCTTATATATTCCATAATATCTGTATACTATTCTATTCCATAAAAATCTTAACCGGCTTAAACTCACCGGTTTCATCAAGATACGAATACACCCCGACAAATATGCCCTCATGATTGTATACTCTGTATCTTATATCAGAGTCAGCACTGTGTTTTAAATAATCCGTAAGCACTGCCGGAATTTTATTTCCATTTCTGACAAGCTTATCAGCATCTGAAGCAGTATGCACTGCCGGCAGATTTTCGAATACTCCGTCAACAGGCATCACCATATCAAAGCAGCCCTCATCCACCTTTGACTGAATCTGTGAAAGTGTAAGTGCATGCTCTAAGTCAAAGCCTGCTACCCTTACTCTAAGCAGTGACTTCATGCAGCCATGGCAGCCCAGCCTCTCTCCGATGTCATTGCACAGCGTCCTGATATATGTGCCCTTTGAACAGTGCACCGTCATCGTAACCTCAGGCAAATCAATGCTTTCAACCTTGATATCAAACACCTCGATATCCCTGGCTTTTCTCTCTATTACCTTGCCCTCTCTGGCAAGCTCATAGAGCTTTTTCCCATTGACCTTTAAAGCCGAGTACATAGGCGGCACCTGCTTTTGCCTGCCAACAAACTGTGATATAACATCATACACCGCCTGCTCAGTCACATTGACCTTAGCCTGATTTAAGACCTGCCCTGTAATATCCTGTGTATCTGTCTCCTGTCCCAAAAGCAGCACAGCTTTATAGACCTTGTCCTTATCTGTCAAAAGGTCACACACTCTGGTTGCCTTTCCAAGGCAGACAGGAAGGACGCCTTGCGCATCAGGATCAAGTGTACCTGTATGACCAATCTTCTTCTGGTGGAATATGCCTCTAAGCTTTGCCACAACGTCAAAGCTTGTATAGCCCTTTTCCTTGTATACATTGATTATTCCATTAACCATCTGCCCAAGAATCTCTCCCTAAATATTATCCTTAATTGCCGTAAGGATGCGGTCTGTTGCCACCTCAAGCGGTCCTTCAATCGTAAATCCGGCGGCCTTTACATGTCCTCCTCCGCCAAATACCGACGCAACCTTTGCCACATCGTAATCACCGTTTACGCGCAGGCTGCCCTTGTAGGTACCATCCTCATTTTCGTAGAGAAATACAGCAACCTTTATATCCTTTGTCACGCGCAGCTGATTTACAATACCGTCGAGATGCTTTGGAAGTACGTTGTACTTCTCCATCTCAGCACGCGATACTGCAGACAATATAACATCACCATTCAGATACAAAGCAGCATTCAAAAGCGCCTGCCCCATAATCTTGTTCTGAGCAAATGTCTTTGTATAAAATGTATCATCGATTATCCTTGAATAATCAATGCCCATCTCCATCAGGGAGCCTGCTATATCCATAGTCTTTTTTGAAGTGCAGGAATACTGGAACACGCCTGTATCATGCACCATGCCTGTGTAAATACACTCTGCTATCTGTATTGTGATGCGCTCCTTCGGCAGAAGCTCGAACACCAGCTCACAGGTCGAGCTCGCATCCGGAAAGATGTAATTTGCGTCTGCAAAGGCCCCGTTTGTAACATGATGATCTATGCAAAGTGTCCTTTTTGCAGACTCAAAATACTTAGCTGCACTTCCCAGTCTGCCTGTGTCACTGCAGTCACATGCTATGAACAGATCGTATACTGTATCATCCGCATAACTGCTGTCAATCTCATCTGCTCTTTGCATAAACTTAAAGATGTTTGGGCTTGGCTCTAAATAAAGCCTTGCCTTTATATCAGGATAATAATCCTTTATGTAGTTGTATACAGCAAGTGTTGAGCCGACACAGTCGCCATCCGGTCTCACATGACCGGAAACAGCAACTGATTGTGCATCCTTTAAAATAGAATCAATCTCTGTCATAATCAATCCTCTTTGTTAATCCTCTTTGAGATTTTTTGTTACTTCATCAATCTTTTTAGACATCTCAACACCATACTCTATAGACTGGTCTATGATAAATGTAATGGCAGGTGTATTTCTTAAATTGATGTTCTTTGCGAGAGTTCTGCGTATATATCCCTCCGCTGACTTAAGTCCTGCAAGTGTATCAGCCTGTGATTTCTTGTCACCAAGCACACTGATATAAGCCTTTGCTGTCTTTAAATCAGGTGCCACCTCGACAGCAACAACACTTGTCATGGGATTGATACGCGGATCCTTTATCTCACCGCGTATGATATTTGACAGTTCACGCATTACCTCTTCGTTGATACGAATATTTTTTATGCTGTTCTTTCTCATATAATCCCGCTTTCTTTTTATATTAAACTGTAACTATCCGAATAGTTACATTAATTCATGATAACAAATATATGATTATCTTGGAACCTCTACCATCTTGTAGGCTTCTACAATATCTAATTCCTGAATATCATTAAATCCGTCAAATACAAGACCACACTCATAGCCTGTCTTGACCTCCTTGACGTCATCCTTGAATCTCTTGAGTGAAGCAAGGTCTCCCTCGAATATCTGCTCACCCTCTCTGCTAATTCTGACACGGCAGCCTCTCTCCATAAATCCGTCAAGCACATATGAACCTGCAATGTTTCCAACGCCTGAAGCCTTGAAAATCTGTCTGATTTCCGCATGTCCGATAACCTTCTCCTCAAATACAGGATCAAGCATACCCTTCATGGCAGCAGATACATCCTCGATCGCATTGTAGATGACCTTGTAAAGTCTGATATCTACGCCCTCACGGTCTGCTGTAGCCTTGGCAACAGGATCCGGTCTGACGTTAAAGCCAATGATGATTGCATTTGATGCTGATGCAAGGATAACATCTGACTCGTTGATGGCACCAACGCCGCCATGGATGACCTTGACCACAACCTCCTCATTTGAAAGCTTGACAAGACTCTGCTTAACAGCTTCAACTGAACCCTGTACATCTGCCTTTACGATGATATCAAGTTCCTTCATATTGCCGGACTGAATCTGTGAGAACAGATCATCAAGTGACATCTTTGCCTTTGTATCCTCGATGAGCTTATTCTTTTCCTCTGAAATATATGTGTCAGAAAATGCCTTTGCCTCCTTCTCTGAATCACATGCCACAAATGTCTCTCCTGCTGAAGGCACACTGTTTAGTCCAAGTATCTCTACAGGTGTAGAAGGCTTAGCCTCCTTTACTCTGCGGCCCTTGTCATCAATCATGGCTCTTACCTTACCATAGCTGCTTCCACATGCGATAGGATCTCCGACATGGAGTGTTCCTTTTTGTACAAGCACTGTGGCAACCGCACCACGGCCTTTATCAAGCTGTGCTTCAATTACGAGACCTCTTGCGTTTCTATCAGGATTAGCCTTGAGCTCGAGCACCTCTGCTGTGAGAAGAATCATCTCAAGGAGATTGTCGATACCCTCCTTAGTATGTGCAGATACAGGACAGAATATTGTGCTTCCACCCCAATCCTCCGGGATAAGCTCATACTCTGAGAGCTCCTGCTTAACCTTGTCGATATTGGCACTTGGCTTATCTATCTTGTTGACAGCAACGATAATCTCTACACCGGCTGCCTTTGCATGGTTTATTGCCTCAACAGTCTGCGGCATTACACCATCATCTGCAGCAACAACAAGGATTGCGATATCAGTAGAGTTTGCACCACGCATACGCATTGCTGTAAATGCCTCATGTCCCGGTGTATCAAGGAATGTGATGTTCTGGCCATTGATTGATACAACAGATGCACCAATGTGCTGTGTAATACCACCTGCCTCACGGTCTGTAACACGTGTCTGTCTGATGGCATCAAGCAGTGATGTCTTACCATGATCTACGTGACCCATTACACAGACTACAGGTGGACGAGGAACCATCTTGCTCTCATCCTCTTCATCCTCCTTGAGAAGCTCTGCAATCACATCGACTTTCTCCTCTTCCTCACATATGAAATTGAACTCTAAAGCAATCTCCTCAGCAGCTGCAAAATCAACCTCAGAGTTAACTGTTACCATCTCGCCCTTCATAAAAAGCTTCTTTACGATGGCTGAAGGCTGAACCTTCATCTTATCAGCTAAGTCCCTTATTGTAATCTTCTCCGGAAGAGAAATTGTCTTAATCTCGTTCTCATCCTCTTTTGGCTGTGCCTTCGGCTGCTGTGGCTTTTTCTTACCGCCGTGCTTCTCGAGATTGATGTAATTCTCCTGCTTCTTTCCGAGCTTATCCTGCTTCTGGCTCTGATTGTGATTATGCTTATTCTTTCTATCGTTGCCTCTGTCGCGGCTCTCCTTTCCTCTTACATCATCAGGAGCTGCAACTGCAACTGTTTCTTTTCTGAAACGATTTCTGTCATCACCTCTGTTGCCTGTTCTATCGTTATTTCTGTCATTGCTCCTGCTTCTGTCGTTGCTTCTGCTTCTATCATTATTTCTGTCAAAGCTTCTGCCACCCTCTGCAGGACGTCTGGAGTCATTTCTGAAACCTCTGTTATTGTCTCTGCTGTTATCGCGGTTATTGTCGCGATTGTTTGGTCTTCTATCGCTGTTTCTGTCCGTATTTCTGCTTCTGTCGGCATTTCTGTCAGTGTTTCTGTTGTTGATTCTCTCGCCATTGTCCTGACGTCTGTCGCTTCTTCTATCAGCGTCAGCCTGACGTGCCGGACGCGAATTGGCTGCCTTCATATCTGCATACGGATCCGCTGTACGCTCACTTATAGGGCGCATAGCTCTCTCTCCGACAGGTCTTGGCTTAATAATGCTGTGCTGCTCAGGACGTGATGACTGATTATCGCGTCTTCCATTGCCATTCCTGCGCTGCGAACTGTTATTTCCATTATTTCCGCTGCCGTTTCCACCATTTGTTTTCCTACCCTGCTTACTGTACTGGGCATTGAAAACTGCTGTGATGCTTGCCTTTTTCTTTGGTCTGTCGGCTGCCTTAGCCTCATCCTTTTTAGGTTCTTCCTTCTTAGGTGCATCTTTTTTTACTTCTGTTTTTGCGTATTTCTTTCGTACAATTTGCTGTGCCTCATCCTCAAGACCGCTCTGCACATTTTTGACAGCAAACTGTGTGCCGTTTAATGTGTCTATGACTTCCTGCGACTTTATATTTAATTCTTTTGCAAGTTCATGAACTCTCATTTTTGCCATATATCTATTTTCCTCCATTATTCAGTTTTATTCGACTGCAGCTTTTTTATCACTGCATTTGCAAGGTTTTCATCCGTTACTGCAAGGGAAGCGCGAAACTCTTTGCCTATTGCATTCCCTAACCCCACCTTGTCACTATAAAAATAAATCGGAACCTCATAGAAAGCAGTCATATCCGAAAAATGCTTCTTTGTGTTGTCTGATGAATCATCTGCAACTATCACTAAAAATGCCTTTCCTGTCTTTACAGCTTTCTCTGTAGAAAACTCTCCGCTAACCACATTGCCTGACTTTGCTGCTAATCCCAGCATAGAAAGTACTCTATCTGTCAATTTGGTTCATCTCCTTTTCAAGCTCCTCATATACCTGTTCTGATACACTAACACCAAGGGAACGCTCAAGTGCCTTTGTCTTTTTAGCCTTTTTAAAGCATTCAAGGCTCTTACATATATAAGCTCCCCTGCCGTTTTTCTTGCCGGTGTCATCGAGAATTATGTCGCCCTCCGCAGTCTTTACCACGCGAATAAGTGACTTCTTTTCCTTCATCTCCTGACAGCCTACGCATTTGCGCATTGGAATCTTTTTATTTGCCATTACTGCTCATCACCACTATCTGCCGCATCATTTTCTGTACCTGCTGCTCCGTTCTCGTCAGCCTCTGTATCAAAAGCCTCTGCCTGTACATCTGCCTGTTCTGTATCAGCTAATCTCTCGTTCTCAGCAAGCTCCTCATCCGAATAATCATAATCGTCATCATAATCATCCTCTTCATAGTCATTCTCATAATCCATGAAGTCCCCTGACTCTCTGGCCTGTGTCTCGCTCTTGATATCAATCTTGAAGCCTGTAAGTCTTGCTGCCAGTCTTGCATTCTGTCCTTCCTTACCGATTGCAAGTGAAAGCTGATAATCCGGAACAACAACCTTTGCTGATTTCTCATCTGCATCTGCGATAACAGAGATAACCTTTGCAGGGCTAAGTGCGTTCTGGATAAGTATTGCCGGATTCTCATCCCATGTGATGATATCGATTTTCTCACCGCGAAGCTCATTTACGATAGCATTTACTCTGGCACCATTCATACCTACACATGCTCCTACAGGGTCTACGTTTGGATCATTTGACCATACTGCAATCTTTGTTCTGCTTCCGGCCTCACGTGAAATAGCCTTTATCTCAACTATGCCCTCTTTAACCTCTGTAACCTCTGACTCGAAAAGTCTCTTCACAAGCTCAGGATGTGTTCTTGAAACAAGAATCTTTGGCCCCTTTGATGTGGACTTAACCTCAAGGATATATACCTTGATACGCTCTGTAGGCTTGAATACCTCACCCTTTATCTGCTCACTCTCAGTCAGAAGTGCATCTGCCTTACCTAAGTTGATGCTGACATTCTTTCCGATGTATCTTTGAACAACACCTGTCACAACATCCTTTTCCTTGCTGTTGTACTCGTCAAATATTACCTTTCTCTCCTCCTCGCGGATTTTCTGAAGGATAACATTCTTTGCGTTCTGTGTAGCGATACGTCCGAATTCCTTTGACTTAACCTCAACTCTCACGATATCTCCAAGCTGATAGTTACCGTTTACCTTGTGCGCATCTGCTAAGGAAATCTCCTCAACCGGATCCTCAACCGTATCTACAACCGTCTTCTCCTGATAGCATGAGAAAGCACATGTCTCAGGATCTATTTCTACCTTTACATTGTCTGATTTACCAAAATGGTTCTTGCAGGCAGTCACAAGAGAGTTCTCAATTGCCTCAAGTAAAGTTTCTTTACTGATGTTTTTCTCCTGCTCTAATATATTTAACGCTTCTAATAACTCATTGCTCATTATTTTTTCCTCCTATTTGTGTTATCGTGCGCTTTAATTAAAAATCCAATGCCTGACGTATAAGCGCAATGTCACTCTTATTGAATGTAGTCTCATTGCCGTCTTCATCGGTTATTGTCACTGTATCCTTATCATAGGCTTTAAGCAGACCATAAAATTCCTTTGATTTGTTGATAGCCCTGTATGTGCGAATCTCTATCTCCTTATTCATATTGCGCACATAGTCCTTTTCCTTCTTGAGAGGTCTTCCAAGCCCCGGCGAGCTGACCTCGAAGGTGTACGAATCAGGAATATAGTCCTCTCTGTCGAGAATCTCATTCATCTGCCTTGCAACCACTTCACAGTCATCAACAGTTATGCCACCCTCCTTATCGATATATGCTCTTAGGTAGTTCATACCGCCTTCCTTAACATACTCGACATCAACAAGCTCAAAATTCATGCTGTCAAGAATTGGTTGTATAAAATTCTCCGTCTTTGCCTCATATACACTTGCCTTTGACATTTTATCACCTCTCTTTTTTATCTTTGTAACTATTCAGAATCGTTCCAAGTGGTTCTGAATAGCTGCCTGATGTTTATAAACGTGAATTGAGAGAGGACTTTTGCCCTCTCTCAATCTAGTCAACGTTGTTATCATAGGTATAATAGCACTATCAGAAAAAAAAATCAAGTTTTTTTAAAAAAGTACTTGCTTTTTTTGAAACTCCATGATAGTATAATACACGGTTCGTTGGTCAAGCGGTTAAGACGC
>ENA-OZST01000401-OZST01000401.1-human-gut-metagenome-genome-assembly--contig:-NODE-401-length-13161-cov-8.179460_pt1 | contig 13161 bp, 9 predicted proteins | sample MGYA00244127_ERZ653976 | MGnify/ENA primary metagenome ERZ653976 (study PRJEB26926, sample SAMN06164877) | human gut metagenome | biome: ENVO:00009003; feature: ENVO:2100002; material: ENVO:00002003...
AGCGTCTGCGCAAGTTGACAGAGAATTATGTGGTGAGTAATGCGAAGATAAAGGCTGCCCTGGGAATTGACAGAATGCCGGTGAGGGCAGAGGAGGGGATAGTGAGAACGATAAAGTCGTTCTCACTATGAATTTGATAGAATAAGCACTATTCTATCAAATTTGTATTATTATCTATTTGTTTGAACTTTTTTTCAGTTTCCCATGTGTTCAATTGCTGGATCTGTTTTTGTGCCATTTCTTGCAGTTGTTTGAAACGTTTTTGTTTGGGTATAGATAACTTGATTAACTCAGAATTAAAAGACTCCAAATTAGATAATACGACTAATTCATTTATGCTTGCCATGTCTCTTATATTAAGGCCTTTTGATGCATATTCAGGATTTGCATCCCTCCATTCGCAGGCTGTACATCCCCATAACGCTGCATTTAATAAATCTGCTTCTTCTGCATATATTAGCCATTGTGAGTCTTTTAGCATATTGGATTGAGGAAGTATATAGCTTTTTATGGCATCAGTATGTAAGTGATAGTTTGTCTTAGATAATATGCGCTTAATTTTCCATTCTACTTTTAATGGGTCATTTTCAAACTCTTTTAAACGCTGATATTCTTTTAAAAGATATAGTTTGAAGGTGGGATTGAACCAAGAGCAGAATTCTAATGCAATATCTTTATGTGCATAGGTTCCACCATTTCTACCTGCTTTAGAGACTATTCCTATAGCATTGGTTGCTTCGATCCATTTTTGGGGAGTCATATTAAATCTATTGAGTCCGGCTTGATTTAAAAAGGTGTCGAATTCGACACCTTTAAAATCCGGATTATTTAAGATTTCCCAAGTACCTAGAAACTCAATTGTGTTTTTATTCCTCATCCAATTTCGTATGTGATCTTCTCCTTCTTTATCTTTTATGATATCTGTTAAACAGAAAAAGATAAATCTTTTTAATTTGATAATTTACTTTTAAGACATGTATTTATTGATAATTGTAATCTTATTGTTTTTAGCAGAACTTTTTTATTTTAAGGTGGCTGATAGGTGCAATATCATCGACAAGCCCAATGAGCGGAGTTCCCATACGAAAGTGACTTTGCGTGGTGGTGGGATTGTCTTCTATTTCGGCGCATTGGCTTATTTCCTGACGAGTGGTTTTGAATATCCCTTTTTTCTGCTTGCCTTGACACTGGTGACGTTCATCAGTTTCGTGGACGATATAAAATCCACCGGACAAATGACAAGACTGCTTTTTCATTTCTCTGCCATGGCCTTGATGTTTTATCAGTGGGGGCTGTTTTCCTTGTCGTGGTGGTGGATAGTCATCGCCTTGATAGTCTGCACGGGCATCATCAATGCCTACAACTTTATGGATGGCATTAACGGCATAACCGGCGGTTATTCTCTGGTTATTCTTGCTGCGTTGGCTTATGTCAATAAGGAGGTCGTGAGTTTTGTAGAAGCGGATTTCATCTATACCGTTATCTGTTCCGTCCTTGTCTTCTGTTTCTTCAATTTCCGCAAGCGTGCCAAATGCTTTGCCGGTGATGTGGGTTCAGTGAGCATTGCTTTCATCCTTCTTTTTCTGATAGGCAGGCTCATCATTGAAACGGAAGATTTCAGCTGGATAGTTCTTTTATCCGTTTATGGTGTGGATAGTGTGCTGACTATCATTCATCGCCTGATGCTTCATGAGAATATCGGTTTGCCGCATCGCAAACATCTGTATCAGATTATGGCGAATGAACTGAAGATTCCCCATGTAATGGTTTCTTCTATTTACATGGCAGTGCAGGCAATCATAATCGTAGGATATATAATGTGTTTAGGTTACGGTTATTGGTATTTGGCAGGTATCATTCTTTTGCTTTGTATTCTTTATATCTGCTTTATGAAGAAGTATTTCGGATTGCACCAATCAACGTGAGTAATACTGAAATGATGATTAGTAAAATAATGAAAGGCGATGGAGACTAAAATCTCCATCGCCTTTCGTCTTTTTTTGAAATATAAATCGTACCTTTGTCATACACCAATCAGGTTATAATAATAACATGGAACAGATGCGTAAACTGCCGATAGGCATACAGACTTTTGATAAACTTCGTGAAGGGAATTTTCTTTATGTAGATAAGACGGCTATGATTTATCAAATAGCATCTACTTCTACTCCTTATTTCCTAAGCCGTCCCCGTCGTTTTGGCAAGAGTCTGCTTCTTTCTACCTTTGAAGCCTACTTTCAAGGACGCAAGGATCTGTTTCAAGGTTTGGCCATCGAACAGCTGGAAAAGGAATGGGAAGAATACCCGGTTTTGCACTTGGATTTGAATGCCCGGAAATATGAAACTGCTGCTGACCTGACGGCTATGCTTAATCAGTATCTGGAGAAATGGGAGCTGCTCTATGGTCAGGAGAAGGAAGACCGTAGTCCGGAGGAGCGTTTTGCTTACGTGATAGAGCGGGCATGCACGCTGACGGGAAAGCAGGTTGTTGTGCTGATTGATGAGTATGACAAGCCATTGCTTCAAGCGGTCTTGGATGAGAACTTGCTGGATGAGTATCGGAAAATATTGAAAGCGTTCTACGGTGTCTTGAAGAGCGCTGACCGTTATCTTCGTTTTGTTTTCCTGACCGGAGTGACCAAGTTTGCGCAAGTAAGTGTGTTCAGTGACTTGAATCAGCTGAATGATATCAGCATGGATAGAGCATACAATGCTTTGTGCGGCATTACACAAGATGAACTTATAAAAACATTTGGCCCGGAAATACAACGGTTAAGTGAGAATGAAGAACTGACTTTGGAGGAAACGATTTTTCGTTTGGCAAAGAAATATGACGGCTATCATTTTTGTGAAGATACTTCGGTGGGGCTTTTTAACCCTTTCAGCCTTCTGAATGTATTCCAGAAATTGAAGTTCGGCAACTTCTGGTTTCAGACGGGTACACCTACTTATTTGGTGGATTTATTAAAAAAGAGTGACTATGATCTTCGCCTTTTGCTGAATGGCGTAGAGGTTACTGCCTCTGCCTTCTCTGAATATCGTGCAGAAGCTAATAATCCTCTGCCTATGATTTATCAGAGCGGTTACTTGACTATAAAAGCTTATGATAAAGAGGTTTGCCTTTATACGCTTCAATTTCCGAATGATGAAGTTTGTTATGGTTTCCTCAATTTTCTGGTTCCTTTTTATACTAAAGTTACTGATGATGAAACTGGTTTCCACATCGCTAAATTCATGCGTGAATTGAAGAGTGGGGATGTGGAGGCGTTTATGGAGCGTCTTAAGATATTCTTCTCCGGTATTCCGTACGAGTTGAGTGATGATACGGAACGTCATTATCAGGTTATTTTTCATGTAGTGTTTACTTTGCTGGGACAGTTCATCCGGTCCGAGGTTCGCAGCAGCCGCGGCCGTGCGGACGCAGTAGTTCATACCCCTACCGCTATTTATGTTTTTGAGTTCAAACTGGACGGTACGGCCGACGCAGCTCTGAAGCAAATAGATGAGAAAGGTTATCTGATTCCTTATACCTTGGATGGCAGGAAATTAGTGAAAGTAGGTGTGAACTTCAGTAAAGAAACACGGAATATTGATGAATATATTGTCGTGGAGGAATAGGAACGAACAATCCTATATACGGAAAAGGCGATGGAGAATCAAATCTTCATCGCCTTTTCCATATTATAGTATTTCATTTTATTTCTTCATCCTCAGCACCCGTATTCCCGTCCACTTATTATTGTCTTTCAGCATTTGGGACAAGGGGACTTTGGAGACGACCACTTTCTTGTCGGTAGAGGAAGCGTGTACCAGCAGGAGTTTGCTATCCGCATAGAAAGCGATTCCCATGTGGGCTACGTCCAGCCCCGGAGTGTTGGTGGTGATGGCTATGATATCGCCGTCTTTAATCCACGGGAGACCATCGGCGGGAAGTTTGGCTTTGGGAAGATAGTGAATTTCCTTGCCGGACAAGGATTGTTCAATCTTCTTCATTTTGGCTATGTTCTCCGGAGAATTTGCCAGCTGCTTGTAGAGTTGGGGGTGGGAAGACATGTAGGAGATGGACAACCGTTCGGTGTCGGGACTCATGGCGCCCGTTACATCTTGAAGGAAGCCGTTGCGTACGCCATTGTTTATCCAGTCGGCAATATAATGCAGGCGGGAAGTGTACCCGTCGATTTTACCGTCACGGTAACGGATTTTTTGCAGGTTATCGGCGAAAGCGCTTTCCGAGATGTCTCCGTCGGCCAATTTGGGGGTGAGTGTCTCTGCCAGCACATATTCCACCAGCGTGGTGCAGTCTACCTCATCGCAGTTGATGACGAGTTCCTCGGGACCATCTGCCTCCAGCGTATGGGCTACGTATGGCACATCCAGATACTTTATTCCATTGCTCAACATATCTTTCCCTCCCTGGGCAGAAACGGAAGTTATCATGGCTGCGGCGCAGAGGGCGCTGAACATAAATTTAGTCATTGTTTTCATTTTTCTTTCTTTTGATTATTATTGTTCTTGAACGTAAAAAGGATGCAGCAAATTTACTACATCCTTTTTATAAAAGCTTAATCCGGAGGGATTAAATTCAATATTGCCGGATTAAATATTTATAATCCTCCTTTTTATCGAACGGAACAAGGGAGAAACCGTATTCAATGGCGTTCTCTTTGCCCGGACGAATCAGATAGGGTTCATGGGCGGTTGCGCCCCAACTGTCGTCTCCACCGACACCCATCATGCGGTAATCAATGAACAAATCGACCATCTTTTCCGGCAGAGGGTCGGTGAGGTGGCGGTGATGGGTCTTTTCGGTACGCGGAGCGCCGTTGTCAATCGTATCGCCGCTGTCCATACTTTCCAGGGGATAGTTGGAGGCGTTCAGCTCAAAGGTGCGGTCGGCGATGAGCAGCAAACCACGTTGCGTCTTATCGGTAAGGGCGCACCAATAGATGTCCGTGCGATGGTTGTTCTCCTGTGGGCGGACATACGGCTCGTACATATCCTTGACCGGGATGGCGTACTCTCCGATGAACTGGGAGGTACGGCGGTCTCGGTAATTCTCTTTCGGACCGCGACCGTAGTAGGTCAAGTCTGTAAAGCTTTCCGGCAACTGCATCCGCAGGCCCACACGCGGTATCATCGGAGCTTGGTCTCCTTCGGCCACGAACCGGTTGTCTACCTTGATGACTCCGCTGGCATATATCTTATAGGTGATGTCCCAACGGGCGTCTGTCTGTGGAAAACGGTAGGTCACCTTTATTGTCGTGGCATTGCTGCCCGGAGTCACTTGGAAACTTTCGGCTTTTGGTTCTTGATAGCTTGCCTCTTTCCAGGCTTTGAGGCGGACGGGGAGGTTGGCTCCATAATCATTGTCCGTCGGTGCACGCCAGAAGAATGGGCGGGGACCTTGACCGTTCAGTATGTACTCGTGCTTCTTGTATAAATAGGAGGTGAGCAGACCGCTTTGCTTGTCGAAGGTGGCTTTGAAGTCGGGACCGGAGAACGCCACCAAATTTCCCTCTTCCTTAGAAGTGGCGGGCTGCTGTGCCGTAGCCTCTTTCTTGTAGAAAGTATGGACGTAGGTCTGTTCGCGTGCGATGACCGTGCCGGCCGGGAGGAAAGGCTCTGCCGTCTTGATGGCTGCATAGAACTCGATACGCACATCTCCCGTTGTCTGTTTCTCTTTGGGTATGCCGTTCAGGAAGCCGGTGGTTACCGTCTTGCCCGGTGCGGCATGGATATTTTCAATCTTGCCACGGTAGACTTCCTTTCCGTGGTCGCGGATGATGTAGTAGAAGTCGTACTTGTCGAGATTGGTGAAGGAGAAATCATTGCGGATTTTCACGGTGGAAGTCTGCTTGTCGAAATCAAGGAACTTGATGTTCTGGTATACTTTTCCCATCTCTTCTGTCTGCGGCTTGACACTGCGGTCGGGGTATACCACGCCGTTGATGCAGAAATTGCCGTCGGAGGGCGTGCCGTTCTCGCCATAATCGCCGCCATAGGTCCAGTATTTACGGCCGTCGTCTGTTTGGGCGGCAAAGCCCTGGTCTACCCAGTCCCAGATACAGCCGCCCTGGAGGATGGGATATTTTTCGATGATGTCCCAATACTCCTGGAAGTTGCCGAGGCTGTTGCCCATGGCATGGGCATACTCGCAAAGAATGAGGGGACGCGTCATCTCCTTGTTCCGGGCATACTTCTCCAGATAGGAAGGGGAAGCGTACATCGGGCAGTAGATGTCCGTATTCCATTCCAACAGTGCGCGTTCATACTGGATGGGACGGCTGTCGAGCGTCTTCAAGGTGTTGTAGATAACGTAGAAATTCAATCCGTTCCCGGCTTCGTTGCCCAGCGACCAGATGATGACTGACGGATGGTTCTTGTCCCGTTCGTACATATTCATGGTACGGTCGAGGTGGGCATTCATGAAGAGCGGATTGTTTCCCAGCGTGCCGCCTACACGCAGGTCGTAACCCATGCCGTGGCTTTCGATATTGGCTTCGTCGATGACGTAGATACCATATTCGTCACAGAGTTCGTAGAAACGTTCCTGCTGGGGATAGTGACAGGTGCGGACGGTATTGACATTGTATCTCTTCCAAAGCTCGAAATCTTTCTTCATCAGTTCTTCGGAGACATAGTGACCGGTATTCTCGTTGTGTTCGTGATAGTTCACGCCTTTCACGAGGATAGGTTGTCCGTTTACCAACAGTTGCTTGTCCTTGATTTCCACTGTACGGAAACCTACTTTGCAGCTTGTCGCTTCAATCACATCTCCGTTCGGGCGCTTCAAGCTGACGACGAGGGTATAGAGGTTGGGCGTTTCGGCTGTCCATTGTAGGGGTTCCTGGATGGTCTTCTTGGTGAATTCCACTTCCGTTTGGTCACCGCTGACCTGAGTAGAGGACTGGGCTATCTGCTGGTCGTTCTTGTCCAGCAGGCGGTAACCAACGACAAATGGGGAATTTTGTCCGCTTTCATTGGTAAACTGCACCTTTACCTTGAGGATACCGTTCCGGTAGTTCTCATCCAAAGGAGACTCCACCTTGAAGTCCGTGAGATGGATTTGAGGCTGGGCATATAAGTAAATGTCCCGTTCGATACCACTGATGCGCCAGAAGTCCTGGCATTCCAGATAGTTGGCATCGGAAAAGCGGTGTATCTGAATGGCAATGACATTCTTCCCTTTCTTGGCAATGGCGCTGACGTTGAAACGCGCCGGAGTCTTTGCATCTTTACTCATGCCTACAAACTTGCCGTTGAGGTAGTAGAAGGCTGCCCCGCGTACGCCGTCGGCACTCAGGAAAATTTCCTTATCGTCCCAGTCTCCCGGAAGAGTGAACTCGCGGCGGTAGGTGCCGGTGGGATTCCATTCTTGGGGAACGTATGGAGGATTGGGCTTGTCCCAATAAGGAGGATAGCCCGAAGAACAGAATTCATAAGGCTGGTTCACATAGATGGGCGTGCCGAATCCCTGCAACTCCCAGTTTCCGGGTACATTGATGTCCGGCCAACGGCTGGCGTCCACACGGTCCATCATGAAGTCCGTGGGGCGGTCGGCGAAGGCTTCCACGTAATGGAATTTCCATTTCCCATTAAGGGATAAGCGGAAGGTTCCGTTCTTGCGGTCATTGATGACGGCATCAGCCTCCGTGACGTAGGAGGTGAACGTGCTGCGGGCAGGCTCCCGGTTGATGCTTGTCAGCTTGGGGTTGGTAATCTCTTCGTAGCGATTGTTCTCCTGAGCAGTCAGGGCAAAGGGAAACGCTGCGAGGCAAGTGAGTAAAAAATACTTTTTATTCATAATTGCTTTTATTTCTTTGTGGTAGGTTCAGAGACCGGGAATACGAGCCCTTCACGCAACCACTTCTCCAGTTCTTCCGTCCATTGACGCTTGTAGGTGAAGTTGTCCCGGAATCCCCAGCCATGTCCGCCGGTGGGGTAGGCATGCAGGCTGGCAGGTACTTTATGGTCGCGCAGGGCAAGGAAGTAACCGATGCCGTTGATGGGCGGCACCGCGTCATCGTCCGAAGAAAGCATGATGAAAGCTTGCGGAGTGCGTGGGGACACTTGCCTTTCGAGGGAGTATTTTTGTTCCAGTTCCTGAGATGGATTTTCTCCGATAAGGTTCTTACGGGAACCTCCATGGGTAACGCCTTTCTGCATGGAAATCACCGGATAGAACAAGATCTGGAAGTCGGGACGGGTCTTGTCACTGCTGTATAGTGTGGCAAGCGAAGCTGCCAGATGGCCGCCGGCAGAAGCGCCCATGATGCCTACACGCTGAGGATTGACACCCCATTCGGCGGCATGTTCGCGTACCATGCGGATGGCTTGTTCGGCATCGGAAAGGGGCACTTCATGGTGCCCGTTGGGCATACGGTATTTCAGTACTGCATAGGTGATGCCTTGTGTGTTGAACCAGGGAGCCATGTCGTGTCCCTCGTGCTTCATGGCCAGCCCCCCGTAGCCGCCTCCCGGACACATGATGATGGCCATGCCGTTGGGGTGGGAGGCAGGGTACACCGTAAGGGTAGGGGTGGTGACATCGGACACCCATTCGTTGTTATGGTTCTGTCCGGAATTGGTCAGTTCGTTGTTATTGGGGGCACCGTTGGGCCATAGGGGCAGCTCAACGGGCTTTTGTGCAGATAACATGGTCGCTGCAAATAGAAAAGATAAAAGTAGAATCTTTTTCATGTTCTTGGTATTTAAAAGTTATTTGGTTTTCATGGAAGCTTTGATGAGGTAGAATATCAGAATGGCATAAGCACCCAGCGCCAGCACTTCGGACCAGGTGTTCTGCAACCATGCATCGTTTACGAGGTTGATTCCTCCGAAACGCATGGCAGCACTTGCCACGCCCATCAATGCACCGCCGGCAATGAAACCGGAGGCAAGCAGGGTACCTTTCTCCCCGCGTTCGGCATTGAGAGCGGCATCCTTGCTGCGGCTGGTCACGTACCAGTTGATGGCACCGCCCACTACCAACGGAACATTCAGTTCCAATGGGATGAACATACCCAATGCAAATGCCAGTGCGGGAATCTTGCAGAAATTGAGGATGACGGCCAGCACTGCACCGATACCGTAGAGCGGCCAGGGCGCACCCACACCGTTCATCAACGGTTCGATAACGGCCGCCATGGCATTGGCTTGCGGAGCGGCCAGCTGTCCGCTGGTGAAACCGTATGTCTTGTTTAGGATAATCATTACACCACCTACGGTAGCGGCAGAAACGATGGTTCCGAGGAACTTCCAGGTCTCCTGCTTGGCAGGCGTGCTACCCAGCCAGTAACCGATTTTCAAGTCTGTGATGAAGCCTCCCGCCATGGACAGTGCCGTACATACAACACCACCCATCACCAGTGCCGCAACCATTCCTCCGGGACCTTTCAGCCCTACGGCTACCATGACTACGGATGCCAGGATTAATGTCATCAGCGTCATTCCGGATACGGGGTTTGTGCCCACAATCGCAATGGCATTGGCTGCCACGGTGGTGAACAGGAAAGCGATACCTGCAACAAGCAGGATAGCTACAATGGTATGTGTCAAGTTGCCCTGCATCACATCGAAGTAGAAGAAGAGAACAACCAGCAGCAGCGTGATGATGGAACCGATGGCGATAATCTTCATAGAGATGTCCCGCTGTGTGCGTTTCACACTGGCTTCCACGTTGGACTTACCTCCCATTTCCTTGGCAGCCAGTCCTACAGCGCTCTTGATGATGCCCCAGGACTTGATAATGCCGATGATGCCTGCCATGGCTATACCACCGATACCGATGCTCTTGGCGTAGTATTTGAAGATTTCTTCCGGAGCCATGGCGCCTACGGTTGCCGTGATTTCGGGGTTCCATTGGTTCAGTACGGAGTCTCCCCAAATCATGGACATGCCGGGGATGATAATCCACCATACGGCCAGCGAACCGGCACAGATGATGGACGCGTATTTCAGTCCCACAATATAACCCAGACCGAGCACGGCAGCACCCGTATTAACCTTGAATACCAGCTTGGCTTTCTCGGCCAGCATTTCGCCGAAGCCGCATACGCGGGTAGTGAAATTCTCGTTCCACCAGCCGAAGGTTGCCACGATGAAGTCGTATAGACCTCCGATAATACCTGCCATGAGTAATGGTTTTGCCTGGCTGCCGCCCTTTTCACCGGAGACGAGCACTTGTGTGGTGGCTGTCGCCTCGGGGAAGGGATACTTGCCGTGCATGTCGCTCACGAAATATTTGCGGAAGGGGATAAGGAAAAGAATACCCAGCACACCTCCCAGCAGGGAACTGATAAAGACTTGTGCAAAGGTGACGGTGATTTCTTTCGGATAGGTTTCTTGGAGAATATAGAGTGCCGGAAGGGTGAAGATGGCACCTGCCACGATGACGCCCGAGCTGGCACCGATAGACTGGATAATGACGTTTTCGCCCAATGCGTTTTTGCGTTTGGCGGCACCCGATACGCCGACGGCAATGATGGCGATGGGGATGGCGGCTTCGAATACTTGCCCCACCTTCAGCCCCAGATAGGCGGCTGCGGCCGAAAAGAGGATGGCCATCAGAATACCCCATGTCACCGACCAGGCATTTACTTCTGAATACTTCTTATCCGGGCTCATCAGAGGGTTGTACACTTCTCCCGGTTTCAATTCACGGAACGCATTTTCCGGTAGTCCGGTAATAGGTTCTTCTTCTTGTTTCATAGGTTTTGTAGTTTTATGTTTTTCTTTAATAGACTTCAAAGAAAGCAAAAAAAAAGGAGATTTAAAAAAATCTCCTTAATTCTGTATGGTAAAATGCTTATTTGGCATCTTTAGCGGTCATGTCCCCTTCGATAAATAATCGCATGATTTCCGTTTTGGCATTGGTGCGCAGGGTAATGGATTTCTTGAAGTGTCCGGGGTATCTTCCGGTTCCATTATAAGTTACTTTCACTGTTCCAGTCTTTCCCGGTGCTATCGGTTCTTGTGAATATTCGGGAACGGTACATCCGCAGGAAGCTACAGCCTGATGGATGACAAGCGGAGCATCGCCTACGTTCGTAAACTTAAAGGTGTAGCTGACCACAGGACTGTTTTCGGAGAATGTGCCGAAGTTGTGGGTGGTCTGTTCGAATTTGATGTCTGCCTTTCCTTGTGCATAGGCATAACCGATGCTCATAACCAGCAGCATCATATAAAAAACGACTTTCTTCATGTTCTTATCTTTTTTATATTTCAACGGCGCAAAGGTAACCCATTTTCATTAAAATAATGCCTATGGCGTGCGAAATTGTATTAAATCGGGCTCAAAAGGTCTCTGTACGAATGATAAGCAGGGAAAAATAGGGGAAGCGGATGGTCGCTATCCGCTTGCTGTCATTGATATACTTCTCTTCCGGAGTGCCTACATTCTCAAAATAGTGATACCGGTATTCGGGATGCAGGCGGATGCAGCGGTGAATCTCATCGGTGCATCTGGACAGCTTCATGATGACAACCGCACTGTTTTCGCTTGTCAGTTTCTCTATCTCTTCTGTCGTAGTAATGCCGGGTATCACCGTCAGCCGCTCTTCCTGGCTGGCCACATGGAGCCCGCCCAGTGCGCCGGCGGCAATGAAGGCGGGGATACCGGGGATGTGCTTCACGGGGATGCCGTCTGCCTGCAGTTTGTCATATACATAATGTATGGAAGAGTAGAATCCGGCATCTCCTTCGGCAACGATACAGACCTTCTTTCCTTGTTGCCGGAGGGTGGAGCTCTCCATATAGACCTCGTCGTAGGCGCTCAGGGCTTTTTCGCGCTGTTTGCTCATGGGGAGTGGAAAGCGGTACACCGTGTTTTCCGGAATGTCGAGTTGCAATAGGATGTCGGCTGCGCGTGAAACTCTGTTTCCATCTTTGGCCAGTGTCTCGGGACAGAATATACAGTCGGCTGTCTGCAGGGCTTTCAAGCCTTTTACGGTAATCAGTTCCGGTTCGCCGGGACCGAGAGATACAAATATGACGGGGAACATTTGCATGAAGACATTAAAGGTTAAAAATTAAAGAACAGCAAAACGGCTACAAAAGTGGGGAAATAATCAGTAGCAAACAAGATATTCGCTATCTTTGTTATTTACTAAAACAATCTGTTTTTTATGGATTATCAACTGAACACCCGCTTGAATGGCAACATAGCCATGACTTCCAGCTACCATGAGCGTGCGTCGCTGCAACGTGACAAGACTCTGTATAAATTCATTTGGGTACAGAGCGGTACGCTGACTCTGGAAATAGACCATATCCCCATGCGCCTGGAAAAGGATGAAATCGTGACCTTGACCCCGTTGCATCACCTGGAGGTAAAAGAGGTGGACGGTGAATACCTGACGTTTGTATTCAACAGCAATTTTTATTGCATCTATGGACATGACAACGAGGTCTCTTGCAACGGACTCCTTTTTTATGGCTCTTCCAGGGTGATGAGACTGGCGCTTTCTGCCGGGCAGTCTTCCAACCTGCATGACATAGTCCGCATTTTCCGGCAGGAGTCGGTCATTCATGACAATCTGCAGGAGGAGATGCTGCGCATTGTCTTGAAACGTTTCATCATTACCTGCACACGCATTGCGCGCCAGCTTTTCGGGGTGGGGCAGGAGAAGGAAAAGACGTTTGACATCATCCGGCAGTATTATGTGCTGGTGGACCGGCACTTCAAGGAGAAGAAGCAGGTGCAGGATTATGCCGATATTCTTTGCCGTTCTCCCAAGACACTTTCCAATCTGTTCTCGGCCTGTGGGTTGCCTTCTCCTTTACGGGTGATTCATGAGCGCATTGAGGCAGAAGCCATGAGGCTGCTGCTGTATACCCGCAAGAGTGCCAAGGAAATCAGCTCCATTCTGGGCTTCGAAGACTTGTCCGCGTTCAGCCGTTTTTTCAAGAAAATGACCGGCGAGAGTGTCTCGGGCTACCGGAAAAGAGTGAAACGGGAAGAATTGCCAACTGTTGCGGAATAATTGCCATTTCGTACGTGGCGGAAAACAAGGAACTTTGCAAAAACAAAAATCAAGTCATATTACTGAAACCATTTAAAAAGTAGAACAAAGATGAAAACGAAATTGCAAAACTTGTTTATGGCTGCGTTGACGCTGGCCGCTTCCACTCAAAAGTTGGGTGTTAATTTGATCCGTGTAG
>ENA-OZST01000406-OZST01000406.1-human-gut-metagenome-genome-assembly--contig:-NODE-406-length-13040-cov-9.904428_pt1 | contig 13040 bp, 6 predicted proteins | sample MGYA00244127_ERZ653976 | MGnify/ENA primary metagenome ERZ653976 (study PRJEB26926, sample SAMN06164877) | human gut metagenome | biome: ENVO:00009003; feature: ENVO:2100002; material: ENVO:00002003...
GACGCAGAAGATAAGGATGGCCGCTCCGATGTAGAATGAGTAAATCACCGAGTCGGGGATTACTCCTTGGGGAGCTGTATTGCTGATGCCAATCCATGCAAAGATGAACGGGAAGAGATATCCCACCAGGCTGCCTGCATTGCAGAGAAAACTCTGGATGGAGTAGGCGAGTCCTTTTTGTTTCTCATTCACCATGTCGCCCACCATCATTTTGAAGGGTTGCATGGCCATATTGATGGAGGTGTCGAGGAACATCAGCGATACCAGTCCGAAAATCATGGCTGTACTTACTGCCATGCCGAAGCTTCCGGCATTGGGTAGCAGGCACATGACGAGTACGGCCACCAACGAACCTATAAACAGATAAGGGATGCGCCGCCCGAAGCGTGTCCAGGTCTTGTCACTGGCGGCTCCCACGATGGGTTGTACAATGATACCTGCCAACGGCGGTAATATCCAGAAATAACTCAAATTATGCGGGTCTGCACCCAAAGTGGAAAAGATACGGCTGATGTTTGCACTCTGCAAAGCATATGCAATCTGTACGCCGAAAAAACCAAAGCTGATGTTCCACAGCTTCCAGAAACTTAAATCGGGTTTTACTTTCATGATGGTTTAATATGTTTTATTATTTCGTAGTTCCTCTTATCACCAGATTGGTACGTACTATCTTGTTGTTGCTTTTCTCTTCTCCCTCCAGCTTTCCGGTCAGAATGCTGAAAGCGCTTTTACCTACTTCCTCGCCATGCTGCTCCACGGTAGTCAGCTTCGGGTCGGTGCTTTGGGCAATGGCTCCGTCGGTGAATCCGCAGATGGATACTTCATCGGGAACTTTTACGCCGACCAGTTTGCAGGCATACAGTATGCCCGAAGCTGTCTCGTCGTTGATGGCAAAGAAACCGTCAGGGCGGTTTTCGCTTTCCAGCAGGTCGGGAGTGATGGAGATGGCGCGTTCACGGGTGTCGCACAACAGAATCATGCTGTCGTCCACCGGAATTTTATACTTCTTCATGGCATCCAGGTAGCCGTTCCGGCGATTCTTGGTAATCTCTAGGTGGGGAGCCGCACCATAGAAAAGGATACGCTTGCATCCGGTCTGTATCATGTATTCCACGGCTGCAAAGGAGCCGGCATAGTCGTCCACCACCACTCGCTCGGTTTTCAGCCCCGTACATATACGGTCGTAAAAGACAATGGGAATATCGTTGTTCAGCAGCTCCTGGTAATGGTCGTATTGGGAAGTGTCCTTGGCAAGTGAAGCGATGACTCCGCAGACACGGGCGGCAAGGAAAGAATGTACAATTTTCACTTCCTGCTCGTACGATTCGCTGCTCTGCGCCACTATGATATTATATCCGGCATCCGCCGCTGCTTTCTCAATTCCGCTCAATACGCAGGAAAAGAAGTGGTGTACCAGTTGGGGGACAATGACGCCGATGGTATTGCTGCGGCTTGCGCGGAGATTTACGGCAAGTACGTTGGGCTTGTAGTTATGCTCGCGCGCATAGGCATGGACAAGGTCACGTGTTTCCTTGCTGATGTCCGGATTGTCTTTCAGCGCCCTCGACACAGTGGAGGGGGAGACATTCAGCGCCCGGGCAATATCCTTGATGGTAATCTGCGGTTTATTCATGGTATAGTTTTGAGGACAAAGATAAGGTAAACTTCCCTAATCCGATTGCAAAAATAACGTAATAAGGTAAATTGTGCTTATCCGTTGAGGTTTATCGGGTTGTAAGTTTGTGCAAACGATTGCAGATACCCGTATTTTGACAAATTAAGGTGATATATAGTTCTATATTCCCTAAATGCTTATATTTGCAGTACGCAATTAATGATGATAACGCCATGAAACACATGAAGTTTTTGACTTTCTTTTTTTGTATTGCCTTTGCAGTATTTGCATGCAGCAGCAATAATGAGACAGACCCCAATGCTGGTGGACTTCCCGATAAGGAGGAACCTCTGGCTACAGACTTTGCTAAAGGTGCCGACATCAGTTGGGTGACGGAGATGGAACATAAGGGTATGAAATTTTACAATACCTCCGGTGTGGAGACCGATTGTTTCCAGCTGATGAAGGATTTGGGCCTGAATGCGGTTCGACTCAGAGTATGGCTCGACCCCAAAGAACACGATAACTGGTGCAATACGGCCGATTTGGTGACGAAAGCCAAGCGTGCCGCAGAGCTGGGCATGGACGTAATGGTAGACTTCCATTACAGTGACTGGTGGGCCGACCCTGGACAGCAGCATAAGCCTGCTGCATGGAAAGGACTGAACTTGGCCGACTTGAAGAAAGCCGTCGCCGGTCATACTGCCGATGTACTTAATGCGCTGAAAGCGGCAGGAGTTACTCCCAAGTGGGTTCAGGTAGGTAATGAAATCCGTTCGGGGATGCTCTGGGATGAAGATGCTGCATTGAGTGGTGCGTCCTATGATGTGAGGGAATGTGATGTAAAGGGTTCCAACAGCACTTCCGAGGAAGTGAAATACCGTGAGAACTTTGCCAACCTGGCTGCTTTTATCAATGTAGGATACGATGCGGTAAAGTCCGTCTTCGACGATGCCATTGTCATCGTCCATCTGGACAATGGATATGACAACGAATTGTATACCTGGTTCTTTGATGAACTGAGAGCCAATGGCGGTAAGTGGGATATGATAGGCATGTCGCTCTATCCTTACTGGACGATGCTCGAGCACAAGGAATATACAGCTGATAGAACTATCACCGAGTGTATTGCCAATATTAATAGTGTAGCCCGGAAATACAACTGTGACGTGATGGTGGTGGAAACCGGCATGGAGTGTGCCGACGACAAAGGGAATCTGGCAAGTGCTTCCGTGCTGGCAGAAGGGAAACGCCAACTGGCACGTATCCTGAAAGAGTGCAAGGAGAATACCGGCGGACGCTGCAAGGGCGTGTTCTACTGGGAACCGGAATGCAGGCCGAACCAATATCGGCTGGGGGCATTCACTGAAGACGGCCGCCCCACTGTGATAATGGATGCTTTTAAATAATTATATTAACAAAATCTTTTAAAGAAGAATGAGAAAGACAATACTTATCTTTTCCTGCTGCGCTTTTTTTGCCTTGGCGGCAATGGCGCAGCGTACAGAAGCATTGTTGGAAAAGAACTGGAAGTTCACCAAGGGAGATGTTCCCGAAGCAACACAAACAAATTTAGACGACAGTAAGTGGGAAACAGTGACCATTCCTCATGATTGGGCCATCTTTGGTCCGTTCGACCGCAACAACGATTTGCAGGAGGTAGCGGTTACGCAAGACCTTGAAAAACAAGCTTCCGTAAAGACCGGGCGTACCGGAGGGTTGCCTTATGTGGGTGTCGGTTGGTATCGTACGGCTTTTGATGCTTCTGCAGACAAGCAGGTCACTCTGGTTTTCGATGGTGCTATGAGTGAGGCTCGGGTCTATGTCAATGGGAAAGAAGCTTGTTTCTGGCCTTTCGGGTATAACTCTTTTCATTGCGATGTTACCGGTTTGCTGAATGCCGACGGTAAAAACAATGTGCTGGCTGTCCGTCTGGAAAACAGACCCCAGTCCTCCCGTTGGTATCCGGGGGCGGGATTGTATCGCAATGTCCGCCTAGTTACTACGGAACGTGTTCATGTTCCGGTTTGGGGTACACAGCTCACCACACCGCATGTTTCTGCTGAATACGCTTCCGTGCGTCTGCGTACTACAATACGGAATGCCGGTGATGCGGATGTTCGTATTTCTACTGATATTATTGCGCCGGACGGTAAGATAGTAGCCCGTAAGGATAATAGCCGGAAAATTAATCACGGACAGCCATTTGAGCAGAATTTTCTGATAAATGCTCCGTCTCTGTGGTCCCCTGAGACACCTTATTTATATAAGGCAGTATCTAAGATTTATGTAGATGGCAAACAGACTGACGAATATACCACGCGTTTTGGTATCCGCAGCATTGAGATTATAGCTGATAAGGGATTCTTCCTGAATGGTAAGCACCGTAAATTCCAGGGGGTATGCAATCACCACGATTTGGGCCCGTTGGGTGCGGCTGTCAATGTGGCTGCTCTTCGCCGTCAGTTGACATTATTGAAGGATATGGGATGTGATGCAGTCCGTACCTCCCACAATATGCCTACACCCGAATTGGTGGAACTCTGTGACGAGATGGGCTTTATGATGATGTTGGAACCTTTCGATGAATGGGATATTGCCAAATGTGAGAATGGTTATCACCGCTATTTCAACGAATGGGCAGAAAAGGATATGGTAAACATGCTGCATCATTATCGGAACAATCCTTGTGTGGTAATGTGGAGTATAGGAAATGAGGTTCCTACCCAATGTAGTCCCGAGGGCTACAAAGTGGCTTCTTTCCTGCAGGATATTTGCCATCGCGAAGACCCTACACGCCCCGTTACTTGCGGTATGGACCAGGTAACTTGCGTGCTTGCCAACGGGTTTGCGGCAATGATTGATGTACCCGGTCTTAATTATCGGGCTCACCGTTATGTGGAGTCTTATGAGACTCTTCCACAGAATATTGTGCTCGGTTCGGAGACGGCTTCCACTGTAAGTTCTCGTGGTGTCTATAAATTTCCCGTACAGAAGGGTGCCAGTGTGATGTATGATGACCATCAGTGCTCTGGTTATGATGTGGAGTGTTGTTCCTGGTCGAATCTTCCCGATGAGGATTTTGCTTTGTCTGATGATTATGACTGGACAATCGGACAGTTCGTCTGGACGGGCTTTGATTATTTGGGTGAGCCTTCTCCTTATAGTACGGATTCCTGGCCCAGCCACAGCTCCGTTTTCGGTATCATAGACTTGGCAAGCCTCCCCAAAGACCGTTTCTATCTGTACCGCAGCCTATGGAACAAGCAGGCAAATACCTTGCATGTCCTTCCGCACTGGACGTGGCCGGGCAGGGAAGGGGAGAATACTCCGGTTTTTGTTTACACCAGCTATCCCAGTGCCGAACTGTTCGTCAACGGAAAGAGTTATGGCAAACAACGGAAACTTACTGCTGATGAAAGCCGTGCTTTGGAAGGCCGGGACTCCCTTGCTTTGCAGCGTCGCTATCGCTTGATGTGGATGGATGTTCCTTATGAACCGGGCGAAGTGAAAGTGGTGGCTTATGATGCTTCCGGCAAGCCTGCAGAAGAAAAGGTGATTCGTACCGCTGGCAAGCCCCATCATCTGGAGCTGGTTGCCGACCGCACCCGCTTGTCTGCCGATGGTAAGGACCTGGCATATATCACAGTCCGTGTCGTGGATAAGGACGGTAATCTTTGTCCGGCAGACAGCCGCATGGTAAATTTCTCGGTGAAGGGTGCCGGAAAATATCGCGCTGCTGCCAATGGAGATGCTACCAGCCTCGATTTGTTCCATTTGCCCAAGATGCCGGCTTTCAGCGGTCAGCTGACGGCTATTGTGCAGAGTGGCGAGCAAGCCGGTGAGATTGTGTTTGAGGCAAGGGCTAAAGGATTGAAGTCCGGAAAGCTGGTACTTTATACTTCAGAGAAATAAATAGCACTATTTGCTTCCACTCTACCACACCTGCTCTGTACCCCTTTGTTCATCGGTGTTTGAGGTGCGGTGGAAGCAACAGAAAAAGGTGGAAGCAAATTTTGCTTCCACCTCTGTTTTTAGGGCCGACATGATGTTAACTTATTGTAATGTAATAAGTTAATATCATGTCGGCCATTTTGTTAATATCGTGTTAATGGCATATTAATATTGTGCAGACACGTTATTCATATCCTGAAAGTATGTTGCTTGGTTTATACATGCATGGCATTTCTTCAGTAAAAGCTTTGTGTTTCTTTTGTTTTGTCTTGATGTTGTGTAGTGCTTAACGGTCGTAAAGCGATTTGTTGACGGCCGTAAAGCGATCTGCCAACGGCCATCAACAAATCGCCTAACGGTCGTTAGGCGGTGAAAATCTCTGTACTTCAGCAGAATAAACATATATGTTATGTGCAAGAATGCCACATGTAGAGTGGAGAGAAGCGCTGTATTATGATATATCAAGTGATTTTTCTATCTTGTGCAACCGCATGCAATCGTTTGCACTGTTCGTTTCCCACATTTTACACTCTCTTTATACTTTACTAAAGTAATAAAGCATATTTTTGTTGCGTCATGCTTTGGGTACTTGAAAGACGTTAGAAAGCGAAAGTACGAAAATTATTTTTCGAATAATATATATAGGTAATTAATATTGTTAACTTTAATTTATTAAATGCATGAAGCAAGTTAATCTTAGAATCTGTCAAACGATTCTTACCCTAATGTTAGGGTTATTCTTGTCTGTAGGCGCTTATGCACAGAACATCACCGTGAAAGGGCATGTAAAAGATGCTTTGGGAGGAGTGATAGGCGCAAATGTGGTGGAAAAAGGAAATTCCACGAATGGTACAATCACTGACCTTGATGGTAATTTTACATTGACAGTTCCTCAGGGAGCTACGTTGGTCGTGTCTTTTATCGGATACAAGACGCAAGAAGTAGCTGCTGCTCCTTCAGTAATTATTACATTACAAGATGATGCGGAATTGTTGGGCGAGGTGGTCGTAATTGGTTACGGTACAGCCAAAAAGAATGATTTGACTGGGTCTGTTACGGCTATTAGTGCAGATAAAATGGTAAAAGGTGCTGTTACATCTGCTACTGATATGTTGGTTGGTAAAGCTGCCGGTGTAAGTGTGATTACTGACGGTGGTGCTCCGGGAGCTGGTGCTACAATTCGTGTGCGTGGCGGTTCTTCTATGTCTGCATCCAATAATCCGTTGATTGTTATTGACGGTGTGCCTGTAGATGACGGTGGTATTAATGGTATGTCAAATCCTTTGGCTACTGTCCATCCCAATGATATTGAGACTTTTACTATTTTGAAAGATGCTTCTGCAACAGCCATTTATGGTTCTCGTGCATCTAACGGTGTTATTATTATTAATACTAAAAAAGGAAAGTCTGGACGTGTACAAGTTGGTTATAGCGGTACATTCTCTATTAATACAAGACCCAATAAAGTAGATGTAATGTCTGCAAATGAATTTAGAGAATTTGTGACTTCTAAATTCGGTGAATCAAGTGCTCAGTTTAAAGCATTAGGTCAGGCAAATACTGATTGGCAGGATGAAATATTCAAAACCTCTTTCAGTACAGACCACAATGTTAATGTTTCTGGTGCTATACCACACATGCCCTATCGTGTATCAGTTTCTTATACCAATGAAAATGGTATATTGAAGACTTCTAATATGGAGCGTTTGACTGGTGCTATTAGCTTGAATCCTAATTTCTTTGATAAGAAATTGAATATTCAGTTGAATGTGAAAGGCATTTATAATACAAACCGTTTTGCAGATACTGGTGCGATAGGTATGGCGACGCAATATGATCCGACACAGCCTATTTACATGGATGGAAATCCCTATGGTAACGGCTACTTTATGTATATGAAAAGTGGCAATAATCCTACACCGGTTGATATTGGTTTGGCTAATCCCGTTTCTATTTTAGATTCAAAGCATGACGAATCAACTGTTTATAGAAGTATTGGTAATGCACAAATTGACTATAAGTTTCATTTCCTGCCCGAATTGAGAGCAAACTTGAATTTAGGTTACGACGTGTCTAAGAGTGAAGGTGATGTTATTATAGAAGATAATGCTCCTATGACTTGGTGCCAAGGTAACTATAAAACTGGGTTTGGGGAAAATAGCAGCTATTATCAATTGAAGCGGAATACATTGCTGGATTTCTATTTGAATTATGCTAAAGAGTTTGGTGCACATCATGTCGATGTTATGGGCGGTTATTCTTGGCAGCATTTCTATAATTCTACATGGACCAAATATCCTTATTCTACAGTAAAAGCTGAAGAAACTGGTAAGGAATTCTATAAGGATATGGAAGATTATTCAACTGAAAACTATCTTGTTTCTTTCTTTGGGCGTTTGAATTATACATTATTGAATCGTTATTTGGTGACATTTACCTTGCGTAATGATGGTTCTTCACGTTTCAATAAAGACAATCGTTGGGGATTATTTCCTTCAGTTGCTTTGGCATGGAAGATGAAAGAAGAGAATTTCTTGAAGGGAGTGGATTGGCTTTCTGATTTGAAGTTGCGTTTGGGCTATGGTATTACTGGTCAGCAAAACCTGAATAATGGTGACTATCCTTATATGGCTCGCTATATGTATTCCAAAGCTGGAGCAAATTATTATTTTGGTAATAACAAGTATTCATTGATTGCTCTTCAAGCTTATGATGAAAACTTGAAATGGGAAGAAACTACAACTTACAATATTGGATTGGATTTCGGTGTATTGAACAACAAATTGACAGGTACTCTTGATTTGTATTATCGTAAAACTGATGATTTGCTGAATACGGTTACAGCTCCTGCCGGTACAAACTTTAGTAACCAGTTGTTGACGAATGTAGGTACATTGGAGAATAAAGGTATTGAACTTACTTTGACGGCTCATCCTATCACGACAAAAGATTGGGACTGGACATTGAGTTATAACATCTCTTATAATAAAAATGAAATTACCAAATTGACATTTAATGATGACCCGGCTTATAAAGGTGTGATTCATACTGGTATTGATGGAGCAACCGGTTATAATATCATGATAAATGCTGTTGATCATCCTTATAATTCATTCTATGTATGGGAACAACTTTATGATAAGGCTGGAAATCCGATAGAAGGTGCTTATGTTGATCAAAATGGGGATAATAAAATAGACGAAGAAGATTTGGTCGCTTACAAAAAGTCTGCTCCTGACGTATTTATGGGATTAACTTCTCAATTGTCTTATAAGAATTGGGATTTGTCATTTGCTTTGCGTGCAAGTATTGGAAACTATGCTTATAACAATGTACAATCCAATCGTGAGGCTTGGGATGGTTCACAAATGTATGACCAAACTGGTTTCTTGAAAAATCGTTTGACTTCTGCATGGAAAACAAATTTCAAGACAGGGCAATATCGTTCTAGTTACTATGTTCAGAATGCTTCTTTTGTACGGATGGACAATATTTCATTAGGATACACTTTTAACAAGCTGTTCAATGATAAACAAAGTGCACGTGTTTATGTCACGGTACAGAATCCGTTTGTTATTACCAAATATGATGGTTTGGATCCTGAAATTAGCGGTAGTGGAGTTGATAATAATATCTATCCTCGCCCTCGTGTATTTATGTTAGGCTTGAATCTTAATTTTTAATCAATGAAGTTATGAAAATATTAAAATATAAATATATATTGTCGGCAGCCCTTTTGAGTACGATGTTAGGGGTTACCTCTTGTGTGAACGATCTGGATACGGTTCCATTGGATAAGGATGAATTGGTTTCGGATGTCGTTTTTGGAAAGGAGATAGGAGCTTATGAACAAAGTTTGGCTAAAATATATGCAGGTTTGGTAATAGGTGGTAATGCAGGTGGAGACTCAGACCAGGATGTTGTCGGCATTGACGGTGGTTCTCAGGCTTCATTTATTCGCGTATTGTGGAATATGCAGGAATTGGCTTCTGATATCGCTCATTGTTGCTGGAATGATCCTGGTATTCCAGACTTCAATCATATTTCTTGGGCTGCTTCAAGTCCATGGATCAAAGGATCATATTATCGTTTGTATTATCAGATTAACTTGTCAAATGCGTTTTTACGTGAAACAACTGATGATAAACTTGCCTCACGAGGTTGTTCAGAGCAAGTAAAGGCTTCTATTAAAACTTTCCGTGCAGAAGCTCGTTTTATGCGTGCTTTGATGTATCTGTATGCTTTGGATTGGTATCGTAATGTTCCGTTTGTAGATGAAAACAGCCCTATTGGTAGCGTTCGTCCACAACAAATTATGAAAGATCAATTATTTGAATACATTGAAAGTGAAATGTTGGCATGTGAAAGTGATATGCTTGATCCTGTAGTTGGATTTAATGATAATTATGGACATGCTAATAAAGCTGCTCTGTGGGCTGCATTGTCTCGCTTGTATTTGAATGCAGACACGTATGTAGGTGTAAATAAATATACTGAATGTGTGACTTATTCTAAAAAGATTATTTCAGCAGGTTACCAATTGGAACCGGTTTATGGCGATATGTTCAAAGCTGATAATGACCAATCCAAAGAGATGATTTTCCCATTGAGATATGAAGGTGAAGATACAATGACCTGGGGAGGTATGACAGCTTTGTTATGCTGGGGTTCTGCTGATTTTCAAGAAGAAACGAATGCAAAGGGAGGTTGGCAAGGTGTTAGAGCTAAGTCGTCTTTATATAATATCTTTGAAAAAGAGGATAGCAGTGATAAGGATACTCGTAAAGCAATGTTGCGTACAGAAGCTACCACAAATATTGAGATCACAAATGAAGCTGATTTTGTCAATAATGGCATTCCCGTTACCAAGTTTTATAATGTGAATAAAGATGGAAGTAAACCTGCATCTGCGGAAGCTTGGACAGATTATCCATTATTCCGTTTAGGTGAAATCTATTTGAATTTAGCAGAAGCTGTTCTTCGTGGCGGACAAGGAGCAACAAAAACAGAGGCTTTGGGATATGTAAATGATTTGCGTAAACGTGCATATTCAGACAAGGCGTCCGCACCTATTTCCGATAGTGATTTTACTTTGGACTTTATGATGGATGAACGCGCACGTGAGCTATTCTACGAAGCTCAAAGACGTACAGATTTGATTCGCTTCGGTAAATATACTTCTGCTGATTATGTTTGGCCATGGAAGGGTGGAGTTGCGGCAGGAAAATCTGTTGAAAGCTTTTATCAAGTGTTCCCCTTGCCTTCAGACGATGTTGGTTCTAATCAGAACCTGGTACAGAATGAAGGATACTAATATTAATGATTAAACATGAATGATATGAAGACAAAATATATTTATTTACTTTTGGCTGGAATCTTCGCATTGATGTCTTGTGAGGAGGATGCTACCCCCATATTGGAATTGAAGACTGCTGCTGCATTGCATGCGCTTTCCCAAACAGACATTACTATTACTAAAGACAATAAGGATGCGCAATTTCCGGAAATAGCTTGGGATAAGGCAGATTATGGAGTTTCTGCAGTAGTTAATTATGTTGTAACTCTAACAAATACTTCTACCAATAAGAGTATTGTAATAGGAGAAACAGGGGATGCAAAACTGGCATTTACAAATAGTGAAATGAATTCTTTATTGGCTAAGGTAGGAGCATATCCGGGGCAAACGTATGATTTTACTGTTTCTTTGGTTTCTGAGGCATATGATGCTTATACTGATGCAGCTAGTAACTCAATAACTTTTAAGGCTACACCTTATGACCCTAATGTAGATAATATTACATGGAAGTATGCTTATGTAGCTGTTGGCTATCCTGATTGGGACTACACTACTGCCTATTTGATAGGTGACCCTGACGGTGATGGCATTTATAGTGGTTATGCCAATTTTGATGGTGCTGCTTCTTATGCAATCATTGATGGTGCAGACCTTACGAAAGTATTGGCTAAAGACCAGCAAGTTACTGCTGATGGTAAAGGTTTCATTGAAATTACTTTAGATGCGGAAGGTAAGGTAACCCAATCAGAGAAAGGGCTGGTTTGGGGAGTAATTGGAGATGCTACGTCTAGTGGTTGGGACAAAGATACCCAGATGGAATACGATACCACTACTCGTCTTTGGACAGTGGTTACTCCGTTGCTCGATAAGGAATTCAAATTTAGAGCCAATAATGACTGGGGATTCAATTATGGAGCAGAAGAAGGTAAACTTTCTGAGTTGGCCGGTAACTTGGTTGCTGGAGGTCAAAATTTCAAAGTGGTAAAGGCAAGTCCCTATATTATTACTTTAAATTTGACTAATGCAGGAAAATATACTTATAGTATGGAAGAAACAACGATTGAGCTTTCTAGCTCTGCAATGACATTGCCTGGTAGCTATCAGAGTGGTGATGGTTGGAAGCCGGAAGCTGATGATTGCTATAAGGTAGAATCTGCAGCTCGTGATTTCAAATATACTGGCACTCACTATTTCCCTGCCGATACAGAATTCAAGTTCTATGATTCTGGTACGTGGATTGGTGTTGTTGGAGATATTACTTGGAATGAGGCTAAGACATCAACTACGTTTGTTATCGGTGATGGCGGTAATGTTAAGATTGAGGCTGCCGGTTATTATCGAGTAGGTGCCGATACTAAGAAGATGGTTGCTACTTTGGATAAGACAGGTTGGGAGATTATTGGTGATGCTACTCCTGGTGGATGGGATAAAGGCACTTTAATGGATTATGATGCTGAAACGCAAAAGTGGTCGGTGACTGTTACATTAGGTGATGGTGAAATGAAATTCAGATGGGATGCAGCTTGGACTATAAACTTTGGTGGTAGTTTAGGTGCGCTGACGCAGGATGGTGGAAATATTAAAGTTTCAGCTGGAACATACACGATTGTATTGGATCCAGAAGCTAAGAATGCTACAATGACAGCCAATTAAGGCTCTCTTATTTATAGAAAAAGGATTAAGGGGGGGACCTTTAATCCTTTTTTATTTGTCAGACCAATGAATTGTAAATAGATGAGGAATTTATTTTATACTATACTTGTATTATTGACAGTGTATGCTTGTGCCGGAAAACGCGAGATAGTTACTGAACAAAAGCAAGTATTACCTGCTGTAGAAGACGTTGTGATGTACGAAATCAATCCACGTGTTTTTGCTCTGAAGAATGCATTTAATGTCATATCAAAACATCTTGATTCTATTCAGTTTTTGGGTGTTAATGTTGTTTGGTTTATGCCAATCTATGAGATTGGTGAGGTAAATACGGTGAATTCTCCTTATTGTATCAAAGATTATAAAAGAATAAATCCTGAATTTGGAACAGTAGAAGAATTTAAGCGTTTAGTGGAATTATGCCATGAAAAAGGAATAAGTGTAATTTTAGATTGGGTTGCTAATCATACATCTTGGGACCATGCTTGGATTAAAGAACATAAAGAGTGGTATACTCAGGAT
>ENA-OZST01000415-OZST01000415.1-human-gut-metagenome-genome-assembly--contig:-NODE-415-length-12845-cov-4.877482_pt1 | contig 12845 bp, 14 predicted proteins | sample MGYA00244127_ERZ653976 | MGnify/ENA primary metagenome ERZ653976 (study PRJEB26926, sample SAMN06164877) | human gut metagenome | biome: ENVO:00009003; feature: ENVO:2100002; material: ENVO:00002003...
CTCGTGGGCTCGGAGATGTGTATAAGAGACAGGGTCGTGGCCCACCAGCCGCTTGACCGCGTGGGGACAGATGATACCCACAAAGCCGATCATCCCCAGGAACGACACGCACACCGCTGTGATGAGCGATGCCAGCAGCAGGGATACCCACCGCAGCAGCGCCACGTTCACGCCCATGCTGCCCGCGGCGTCCCCACCGCTGAGCAGCGCATTGTACCGCCAGGCCAGTGCCGCAAAGACCGCGATGCCCGCCGCCGTTACCGCCAGCATGATCCAGTCGGCCCGGTATGTAGCGCGGCCCAGGTCGCCGAAGCTCCAGATCACCGCGGCGGAAAGTCCCACATCCGTGGCGTAGAACTGCAAGATCGTGGTGGCCGCCGTCCACACGGAGCCAAGTGCGATACCCGCCAGCACCACCACGTTGGGGGAGAAGTCCCGCAGCCGGCACAGCGCCAGCACCACCAGCACAGAGCCCGCCGCAAACACGAAGGCCAGCGCCGACGTTGCAAAGGGGTCTGCTCCCGCCGTATAGCTGGTCAGGTTGTTGCCGGTGGACAGAAACCCGCCCGAGAGCGCGATGATGGACAGGTTCGCGCCGAACACCGCCGCGTTGGACACGCCCAGCGTGGCGGGGGAGGCCATAGGATTACCCAGCACCGTCTGCATGATAAGTCCGGATACGGATAATCCCGCCCCGGCAATAACAGCGGCCAGCAGCCGCGGCAGACGGATGTGCTGCATGATCCGCACCGCCGCGCTGTCCCCGCTGCCGAACAGCGCCGAAACACACTGCCGCACCGACATCCCGGAGGACCCCACCAGCAGCTCCAGCAGGGCCAGCAGCACCACCGCCGCAGCCAGCGCCGCGATCACCGCTATTTTTCTTTTCCGTGCCCCGTCAGCGCCCATGTCCTGCCTCCCGCGATTATATATGGTGTATCATACCTCAATTTTCTCCACGGCGCAACCCGGGTAGGGGGTTCCGATCATGCCGATATCTCAAATTTCTCACCGAATTCGTCCACCCAAACCGTGCGGTCCCTCTTGACAAACCACCTGCCCTGCGCCATAGTATACCTATCAGTTTTCTTTATAGGTGGTGCCGCCATGGATATCCAGAAATTACAGGCCCTGGCCGTCATTCAGGAGGCCGGCAGCTTCTCCCGCGCCGCAGAGACGCTGGGCTATTCCCAGGCGGGATTGACCTACATGATGAACAGCCTGGAAAACGAGATCGGCCTGCGTCTGCTGGACCGCAGCTACAGCGGCGTCCGCCTCAGCGAGACGGGCAAGACCCTCATGCCCAAGATCCACCGGCTGCTGCAGGTCTACGATGCCCTGAACGGCGAGATCAATGCCTGCAAGTGTGCCCAGCAGGCCACCCTGCGCCTGGCGGCGCTGGATACCGTCTCCACCCGCTGGGTGCCCCGGGCCGTGGCGGCGCTGAAGGCCGAGTATCCCCAGATCACCGTCAGCGTCATCTCCGGCAGCCCCATGCAGGTGGACAACTGGCTCCGCGACGGCAGTGTGGAGCTGGGCGTTACCGACAAGCGCTTCACCGGCACGGATATGGACTGGATCAGGCTCTGTGACGATCCTTTCCTGGCCGTTCTGCCGCCGGACAGCGATGTACCGGACCCCGTGCCCGTGACCTGGTTTACCGGCCGTGCTGTTATCATCCCCGACTACGGCACCAACACCGACACCACCCGCGTGTTCACCCGTGCCGGCGTGGAGCCCGTCTACACCGATGACCGTATGAACAACCGTTCTGTCCTGGCCGCCGTGGCCGCCGGATTGGGCAGCACCGTTTTTTCCCGGCTGGAGCTGGACTATTACGCCCGCCAGGACCTGACCGTCCGCGCCATGGACCCGCCCTGCTGCCGCGAACTGGGCGTGGCCCTGCGCCCCGGCGTCAAGGGCGACGCGGTGGTCCGTTCCTTCCTCCGTGCCCTTCGTGCCGCCGCCGACGCGGACAAATAAGCAAAAAAGAAACGCCCATAGGCGTTTCTTTTTTGCTTATTTGAAGAATTCGAACCGCGGCTGTTCCTTCGTTACGGTGCCGGTCTCGATCTCCAGCCCCTCGCCGAAGTATTTTTTCAGCAGCGCCACCAGCTCGTCCACCGCTGCCTGCACCTCCGCCGCGTTCACATCGGAGAAACCGTCGATGGGGAACAGAATGGCCTTGGTGTTCTCGGTGATCTTGCCGCGCTCGGACTGCCGCCAGGTCCACCGCCGGGTCCGTATCTCGTGGCCGCAGGCATATACCGCCTCGCCTACGTCCGGAGCCTCCTCCTCGGTGGAGCCGAAGGGAATGAACGTGTCGCCCTCCTCCGCCAGCCGGACGTCCAGCCCGTCTGCGATGGTGTCCAGATCGTGCGCGCCCATGGGCAGCCTGTGCTTGATGGACACCGCGTTGCCCAGGTCCACCGCCGCATTGATGTGGGGGAAGCCCTTGCCCTTGGCGATACGGGTCAGCAGCGCCTCGATGGAGCACATAAACTTGTTGGGGTTGATGCCCAGGGCGGTGAACGCCGCCCGGTAGGGCAGGATATCCTCCGTCTCCTTGGGCTTTTTGCCGGTGAAATAGGCCTCGCACTCCGCCACATTCCCGGCCAGCATTTTCTCCAGCTCCGGAATGTCATGGGTGTTGTCCAGCCCGCGCACCGCCACCGCGCCGAAGCAGGCGTTGGGCAGCTTATCGAAAAATTCCTTTGATACCTGGTAGTACACAGCCTTTCCTCCTTGTCTGAAGTATGTGTCCGCGGCCTCCCCGGCAGGGAGGCCGCCTGTTTTTGCCGATGGCATATTCTAACGCTTTAAAGGGTAAAAATCAAACCCTTTTTATCGCTGATCCCGACCCAGCTTCAGTCCCAGATCAAAGGCCTGCCGGTTCAGCGGCAGCAGCGCCGGCTTTTTGCCCAGCTTGTGCTCTATGGTGCGCCACACCACGTCCTCCGGAACCACCTGGGTATAGCCCACGTACACACCCAGCATGATGATGTTCAGCACCTTGGCACTGCCCATCTCCAGCGCCAGCTCCGTCACCGGTGCCTTTACCACCTTGATATCCGTGCGCGTGATCTCACTCTTGACGATGGAGCTGTTGATGTACAGCGTCCCGCCCGGCACCAGCTTGTACAGGAACTTGCTCAGGCTGGGGTCGTTCATGACGATCAGGTCGTCCATCTGATCGCCCAGCGGCGCGCCGATATCGTCGTCGGAGATGACCACATAGCAGTTGGCGGTGCCGCCCCGCTGCTCCGCGCCGTAGGAGGGGAAGAACGTCACATTTTTGTCGGTGCTCTCGCAGGTGGCCTCCGCCAGGAACTTGCCCAGCGTCATCACGCCCTGTCCGCCGAACCCGGCGACCATCAGATTTCGTTCCATCACGCGCCCTCCTTATCCTTGTCCCGAATGACCCCCAAGGGGAACTCCTTGAACATTTTTTCCTCCAGAAAGCCCAGCGCCTCCAGCGGCTCCAGTCCCCAGTTGGTGGGACAGCTGGTGACGATCTCCACCAGCGAGAAGCCCTTGCCGTCCAGCTGGTTCTGGAATGCCTTTCGGATGGCCGCCTTCGTCCTGGCCACATTGGCGGGGTTGTTGCAGCTGGTGCGCTCCAGATAGTAGGGGGCTGTCAGCTGGTTCAGTATCTCGCACACATGCATGGGGTAGCCGTGCTCCCTGGGATCACGCCCCTTAGGCGCGGTGGTGGCCTTCATGCCCACCAGCGTGGTGGGGGCCAACTGTCCGCCGGTCATGCCATAGATACCGTTGTTCACAAAGATCACGGAGATATTCTCACCCCGGTTGGCGGCGGACATAGTCTCGGCCAGACCGATGGAGGCCAGGTCGCCGTCGCCCTGATAGGTGAACACCAGCGTGTCGGGGTTGCTGCGCTTGGCGCCGGTGGCCACGGCGCAGGCCCGCCCGTGGGCGGCCAGCAGATAATCGTAGGTGAAGTAGCCCATGCCCAGACCGCAGCAGCCTACGCCGATGGCGCAGGTACACTTGCCCAGCATATCCATCTCCTCCAGCACCTCGCCGATGAGCTTGAAGAGGGTGCTGTGCATACAGCCGGGGCAGAAGCCGTCCACCATGTCGGGCTGAATGCCTTTTGTTCTCGTATATACCTTTTCCATGTCCGACGCCTCCTTATCGTTCCAGCAGTTTCCTGACCGCGTCCATGACCTCGCCGCGTCCCATGATCTCGCCGCCCGCGTGGAGACACGTCTCGATGGGGCAGCGATCCGTTACAGCCAGACGGATGTCGTCCACCACCTGTGCAGGGATGCACATCTCCACGTCCAGAATGGCCTTGACCCTGTCAGAGTCCAGCCCCGCGTACACGTCGGCAGGGAAGGGGTACAGTGTTTTCGGGCGGATGAAGCCCACCTTGTGCCCCTTGGCCCGCAGCAGCTTTACCGCCGAGCGTGCAATACGCCCGCAGATGCCATAGCCGGTGACGACCACCTCGGCGTCGTCCAGATACAGCGTCTCCGCCTCGCTGGGCCAGCTCTTGTACAGCTCCTCGGCCTTTTTGCAGTTGCGCTCCTGCTCCTTGGTGTCCCAGCGCCCGGCATCGATGGTGGCGCGGGGCTCCTTATAGGAATCGTGGCCGATGGCCGCCCAGCTGCGGCACTGGTCCTTCAGCACCCTGACCTCTTGGGCGGAGCGTTCCGGCGGCAGTTCCACCGGCTCCATGATGGTGCCCATCACGCCGTCGGTGAGGATCAGCACCGGGTTCCGGTCCTGCTGTGCGTAGTCAAAGGCCGCATAGGTCATGTCCACTGCCTCCTGCACGGTAGAGGGAGAGAACACCCGCATTCTGAACCCGCCGTTGCCGCTGGCCTTGGTGGCCTGGGTGTAGTCCTGCTGTGCCGGCTGGATGGTGCCGATACCGGGGCCGCCCCGCTGTACATTCACATATACGATGGGCACCCGTGCGCTGGCGCAGAAGCTGACGCCCTCGCTCATCAGGCTGATGCCGCAGGAGGAGGAGCTGGTCATGGCCCGTGTGCCGGTACCGGCGGCGCCGTACACCATATTGATGGACGCGACCTCGCTCTCGCCCTGTACAAAGCTGCCGCCTACCTCCGGCAGCCGCCGTGCCAGATATTCCGGTATCTCGTTCTGCGGCGTGATAGGATAGCCGGCAAAGAACCGGCAGCCTGCCCGCACCGCTGCCTCAGCGATGGCCTCAGTGCCCTTCATAAATACTCTTGCCATGCTCCCGCCTCCTTATTTATACACTTCGATGGCCGCGTCCGGACACATACGTCCGCAGATGGCACAGCCGATGCAGTTTTCCGGGTGTGCGGCCACCACAAAGGGGTAGCCCTTGGAGTTGACCTCGTGTCCCACGGCCAACACGCCCTTGGGACAGAACTTCACGCAGTAGCCGCAGCTCTTGCAGCTCTCCGCGCGGATGGTGACTTGCGCCATTTCAATGCCTCCTTATCCTTCATCAAGTCCCGTCTCCGGGACGGTCATTCGCGGTGTGAGTGGCAGCAGCGGCAGCTCCGTCCGGCCCTCGACCTCCGGCAGCAGCGTTTCCGACACGGCCGCCGCCTCCACCTTTACATAGGGCGTCAGCAGCCGGAGCCCCTGCTCCACACCCACTAAGAATTCCTCCGCCGTGGTGCCGATGCCCAGCGTGGGGTTCAGCAAAAAACGCGGCAGGCCCAGCCGCGCTGCCTTCAGCACGGCGCTCAGAGTCCCGTCGATGTGCTCCACCGTCCCCGACCAGGGCCGGTATGGATTTACCACGAACCATGCGTCCGCACTCTTCAGCAGGTGTGCGTATCCGCCGATGAGCCTTGCCCCCGTGTCGTTGCCGCCCACGTCCAGAATGACGCTCTTGCTCTTGTCCAGCAGCAGCGGCACCAGTCCGCCCACCTGCGTGGGCGCGTCGGCGGTCTGTTGCTCGAAGTGCACCGTCACCCCCGCGCCCTCCAGCAGCTCCGCCGCGTCCCTTGACCGCAGCAGTGGCTTTGTCTGGTCCAGATCGAAGAAATGCACATCCCGTCCACGCTCCGCCGCCGTCAGCGCCCACTGCACCGCCAGCTCAGATTTGCCGCACCCGGCCTCGCCCAGAAATACCGTCACCCGCTGCGCCGGGTCCGGCGCATACCGTGCCATACCATCCCTCCTTTAGCCCTTCAAAGTGCTGTATATTTACGAATACCATTATACCCGCCCGCTTTGCCCCTGCGAAGCGTAAATGCCCGTTATCCTATAAAGTTTTCTTATATCCAACGACAAAAAAAGACCGGCACACGCCGGTCTTTTTTCATATGCTTATCCGCCCAGATACGCCTTCTTGATGGCGTCGCTCTCCAGCAGCGCCGCGCCGGTGCCCTCCGTGACGATGCGCCCCGTTTCCAGCACATAGCCCCGGTCGGCCACCGCCAGCGCCGCCTGTGCGTTCTGCTCCACCAGAAGAATAGTGGTGCCGTCGGCGTGCAGCTGTCGAATGATGTCGAATATCTGCTCCACCAGCAGCGGCGCCAGACCCATAGACGGCTCGTCCAGCATCAGCAGCTTGGGATGGCTCATCAGCGCCCGGCCCATGGCCAGCATCTGCTGCTCGCCGCCGGACAGCGTCCCGGCCACCTGCTTCCGCCGTTCCTTCAGCCGCGGGAAGCGCTCGTACACGCTCTCGATGTCCGCGTTCAGGTCACCGCTCCGGCAATAGCCGCCCATGTCCAGGTTTTCCTGCACCGTCATGTGCTGGAAAATGCGCCGCCCCTCCGGCACCAGGGCCATACCGCGCCCCACCAGCTTGTGGCTGGGCACGTGCCGCAGCTCCTCGTCCATGAAGCGCACGCTTCCCGTGCGGCTGCGGAGCAGCCCTGCCACGGTGTTCAGCGTGGTGGATTTGCCCGCGCCGTTGGCGCCGATCAGCGTCACCACCTCGCCCTGCTCCACGTGGAAGGACACGTCCTTCACCGCGTGGATGCTGCCGTAGTACACATTGATGTTCTCCACCTGCAGCACGCTGCTCATGCGCTCGCCTCCTTCTTCCGTCCCAGATACGCTTCAATGACCGCCGGGTCCGCCTGGATGTCCGCCGGTGTGCCCTTGGCGATGATGTGCCCGAAGTTCAGCACGCAGATACCCTCGCAGATGTTCATCACCAGGTTCATGTCGTGCTCGATCAGCAGCACCGCGATCTGGAACGTATCCCGTATCTTTCGGATGTTCTCCATCAGCTCCGCCGTCTCCGACGGGTTCATGCCCGCCGCCGGCTCGTCCAGCAGCAGCAGGCACGGGTTCGACGCCAGCGCCCGCAGGATCTCCAGCCGCCGCTGCGCGCCGTAGGGCAGCGAGCCCGCCCGTTCATCGGCATGACTCTCCATGTGGAAGATGCTCAGCAGCTCCTCCGTCCGTTCCCGGGCGATGTGCTCCTCCCGCGCATACCTGGGGAAATGCAGGATACTGCCCGCCAGCCCGTAGCGCACCGAGTCGTTCATGGCCACCATCAGGTTCTCCGCCACCGTCAGATCATTGAACAGCCGGATGTTCTGGAACGTCCGGGCGATACCGGCCTTGTTTACCTGTGCGGTGGTCATGCTGTGGGTGTCCTTGCCATCCAGCAGGATAGCGCCCGCTGTGGGCTGATACACCTTCGTCAGCAGGTTGAACACCGTGGTCTTGCCCGCGCCGTTGGGGCCGATCAGCCCCGCGATCTCCGTCCGGCCGATGGTCAGATCGAAGTCCTCCACCGCCTTCAGCCCGCCGAAGGTCACGCCCAGCCCCACGCACTCCAGCACCGGGGACTTGTCGATGTCTCGTTCCGGCAGCAGCACGGAGGACTGGCGCTTCACCAATTTCGTTTTCGTCGTCACAGCGCCGCACGCTCCTTTCGCCCGGGGGTCAGTTTTTCCTTAGCAGAGGCAAAAAACCGCTTCATCGTTGGGTTGTTCGTGGCCTGCATCACCAGGATCAGCACGATGGCATACACCAGCATACGGTAGTCCGCCACCTCGCGCAGCGCCTCCGGCAGCACCGTCAGCACGATGGCCGAGATCACGGAGCCCGGTACGCTGCCCATGCCGCCCAGCACCACGATGACCAGGATCTCGATGGACATATTGTAATCAAAGGCAGCCGCCTTGATGTTGGCCAGTGAGTGGCCGTACAGTACGCCGGCACAGCCTGCGAAGAAAGCTGCGATGACGAACACCGCCAGCTTGTACCATGTGACGTTCAATCCCACGGACTCCGCCGCGATGCGGTTGTCCCGGATGGCCATGATGGCCCGACCGTACTTGGACCGCTTCAGGTTCAGCATCACCGCCACCGTCAGCAGCACCAGCACCGCGCCGTAGGGGAGAAGGTCCTTCGCCCCGGCGTAGATGGAGGAGGTGTCCAGACCCAGCGCGCCGCCGGTGATGTTCAGGTTTGTGATGATGTTCTTGATGATCTCGCCGCAGGCCAGCGTCACGATAGCCAGATAGTCGCCCCGCAGCCGCAGGGCCGGCAGTCCCACCAGCAGTCCGAAGACCGCCGCCATCAGGCCGCCCGCCAGCATACTCACCGGCAGGCGCACGCCCAGCGGCAGGGCGGTGGTGTGCAGCGCGATCGCCACCAGACACCCGGAGAACAGTCCCACGGACATGAAGCCCGCGTGGCCCAGGCTCAGCTCGCCCAGCAGGCCCACCACTAGGTTCAGCGACACCGCCATCACGATGTACACCGCAACGGGCACCAGCATATTCGTTACCTGCCGGGTCAGGTGCCCGGTATACAGCAGCGCCGCCATTACCACAAACAGTGCGGCCACCGCCGCCACGGTCAGCAGGTCCGTGCGCTGTCTTTTTTTCTGTGTCAGCTGCATTTCCTTCACCTCACACCTTCTCCTGCATGGGCTTGCCCAGCAGGCCCGTGGGCTTGACCACCAGCACGACCACCAGCACGGCGAACACGATGGCGTCCGCCCACAGGGTGGAGATATACGTCTTGGACATCTGCTCGATCAGGCCCAGCAGTATGCCGCCCAGCATGGCGCCGGGGATGGAGCCGATACCGCCGAAAACCGCCGCCGTAAAGGCCTTGATGCCGGGCATGGCGCCGGTGGTGGGCTTGATGTACACATAGGTCATGCCGTAGAACATACTGGCGAAGGCCGCCAGCGCCGAGCCGATGGCAAACGTCAGCGTGATGGTCCTGTCCACGCTGATGCCCATCAGCGTGGCGGCGTCCTTGTCCTCGGACACGGCCCGCATGGCTTTGCCCAGCTTCGTTTTGTCGATGAACAGCGTCAGCGCTGCCATCAGCACCGCTGTCACCGCCAGCGTCAGCACGGTGATGCCGTCCACCTGCACGCCGCCCACGGAGAAGCTGCCCAGCTTTACCAATGTGGGGTAGGCCATCTGCTGCGAGCCGAAGAGCAGCAGCGCCGCGTTCTGCAAAAGATAGCTGACGCCGATGGCCGTGATGAGCACACTCAGCGGTGCCGCCTGCCGCAGGGGCTTATAGGCGCAGAACTCAATGACCACGCCCAACACCGCGCATACCACGATGCTGACGATCACCGTCACCCACGGGGACAGTCCCAGCTGCGCCACCGCCACAATGCCGCTGTATGCGCCCACCATGATCACGTCGCCGTGGGCGAAGTTCAGCATTTTGGCGATACCGTAGACCATGGTGTAGCCCAGCGCGATCAGCGCGTAGATGCTCCCCAGGCTCAGCCCGCTTATCAATGTTTGTATCAAATTCGTCATAGTCGTCATTCCTTTGCATGGCGCCCGTTCCGCCCTCCCGGCGCAGCGCCGGGAGGGCGTATGGGCTTATTGTGAGGAAGATAGGTAGCTTACTTGCTTACGCCTCCGCGTCGGCCGCGGTATCCGCAGCGTCCCCGCTCTCCGCGCCGGCGGCGTCATTGGCGTTGTCCTGACCAAACAGGGTGCCCACGCCGTTCTTGTAGAGGATGGCGCTGGCGGCCTTGTTGGTGTTGCCGTCGGCACTCCAGGTCATAGTGCCGGTCACGCCCTCCACGGTGATGGTGGGCATCACAGCGGCCAGGTCAGCGCCGGAGGTGCTGCCGTTGGCGGCCTCCACAGCGGCCTTGACGGCGTACACCGCGTCATAGGCATCCGCGGCGAACTGGTCGGGGGTGGCGTTGTAGGCGTCCTGGTATGCCTTCACAAAGGCCTGGACCTTGGGGTCGGCGGAATCCGCCGCGAAGGGGTCATCATCAGCACGTTATCCGCGATGGTCACATCCTGGCTCACCTTGCCCAGGATGCCGTCCAGCCCGTCAGCGCCGAAGAAGTACACATCGTCGGCAAACTTACCCTTGGCCTGGGTCAGGAAGGTGGAGGCCTCCTCTGCGTAGATGGGGATGAACACGACCTTCACGCCGGAGGAAGCAAGGGCGTTCACCTGGGTGGAGAAGTCGGTGCTGGTGGCGGTGGTGAAGGTCTGCGTCTCCTTGATGGTCACGCCGGTGTTCTGGCACTCGGCCACGAAGGCATTGTACAGACCCACAGAGTAGTCGTTGTCGCTCTGATAGAACACGCCTACTTCGGTGGCCAGGGCGTTGTCGGTGAGGTAGTCTGCTGCCGCGGTGCCCTGATAGGAATCGTAGAAGCAGATACGGAACGCCTTGTCGTTGCCGTCGATGCATTTGTCGGCGGAGCCGGTGGTCTCCATCACCAGCACGTCGTCGGCCTTGGCCGCCGCCACCACGGAGGCCGTCTCACCGGACAGCACACCGCCCAGGCACACATTCATGCCCCAGTCCATCAGCTTGCCGTAGGCCGCCACGGCACTCTCCGGGTCACCCTGAGAATCCTGGAAGTTGACCTCCAGCTGCTTGCCGTTCATGCCGCCGGCGGCGTTGATCTCCTTGACGGCCAGCTCCGCGCCGTGCTGTACGGACAGACCATAGTTGGCATAGCCGCCGGTCAGGGGGCCGACGCCGCCCAGCTTAATGGTCTCGGTGCCGCTGGCGTCGCCGCTGCCGCCGTTATCGCTCTTGCTGCCGCAGGCCACCAGGCTGAACGCCATCACAGCGGCTAAAAACATTGCAACTACTTTCTTTTTCATGGTTTTGTTCTCCTTTACGTTGGTTTTCTTAGGAACTATGCACCGGCGGCGTCTGCCGCAGGTATACAAAAAAGCGGCTCCGCCAATGGCGGAGCCGCTTCGCTGTATCAGGTGTCAGCGCGTCATGCGGTTATCCGTGCCAATGGCGTATGTGCAGCGGCGGCCAGTACCAGCAGTACCAGCACCAGAGCGCAAATAATAATGGACGCCATAATAATGGCGCCCAGCACGGACAGGATGACAGTATGAGAAGCGGCGCAGGCGCAGCAGAAAGCAGCACCGGCGCAGGCGGCGGTCATCATGGTATTCATGGCTTTCTTCGTGGTCTTGGTCATCACGGCCGCCTCCTTTCGCTTCGGAAATGTTGGGCCTATTGTAGCAAAGCAAAATTCCAAAGTCAACGGTGTTTTCACAAAAAACGTCATCATATCGCACAATCAGCCACAATATGCATTATGCAATATGCATAAAAACGAACCACTTTCTCCCAGAAACTGGAAATTCCACGGCCGAAGCCGGTCTGCCGCTCCGAACACAAAAAACGATATAGACGGACAAACATACGACAATACCGAACAGTACCCCTTGCATTTTCTGCGTTATCCTGTAAAATAGACAGCGAACCTCCGCGCGGTACGCGCGGAAGCGGAACAGACTGAAAAGGGAGGCCCGTCCATGCATACGCCCCGGCACCCCACACGCAGCATAACGATCATGGCGTCAGCGCTGCTGGCGCTGTTTCTGCTGTCCTTCGTGCTGGGCCGCTACGGCGTCCCCCTGGGCGAGGTGGTAAAGATACTCCTCTCCCGCGTCTTTTCTATTGAACAGACCTGGACGGACAACATGGCCATCGCCGTGTGGAACGTCCGTCTGCCCCGTATCCTGCTGGCCTGTCTGGTGGGCTGCGGCCTCTCCGCCGCCGGCACCGCCTACCAGACCGTGTTCCAGAACCCCATGGCCGCACCGGATATCCTGGGCGCGTCCTCCGGTGCCTGCTTCGGTGCGGCGCTGGGGATCCTGACGGGCCAGAGCACCGTGATGATCACCGTTTTCGCCTTCCTGGCCAGCCTGCTGTCCGTGGCCCTGGTCTATCTGGTGGGCCGCCGATCCCGGGGCAGCCGTGTGGTGAGCCTCCTGCTGGCCGGTATCATGGTAGGCTCGCTGTTCTCGGCCTGTACCTCCTATATCAAGCTGGTGGCCGATCCCACCAACCAACTGCCCCAGATCACCTACTGGCTCATGGGCAGTCTCTCCGGCACCCGTATGCACACCGTCGCCTTTGCCGCCGTCTGTATGGCGGCAGGGCTGACGCCCCTGCTGCTGCTCCGCTGGCGCATGAACCTGCTGACCCTCTCGCCGGATGAAGCCCGCGCCATGGGCGTCCACACGGACCACCTGCGTCTGGCGGTGATCCTCTGCGCCACGGTGCTGACGGCCTCCGCCGTCTCCGTCTCCGGCATGATCGGCTGGGTGGGTCTGGTGATCCCCCATCTCAGCCGCCGCCTCGTGGGTAACGACTGCCGCAGGCTCCTGCCCATGGCCTGCCTGTTCGGCGCGGCCTTTCTTCTGCTGGTGGACGACCTGGCCCGCACCCTTGCGGCGACGGAGATCCCCATCGGTATCCTGACGGCCTTCGTGGGCGCGCCGTTCTTTATCTACCTCATGGTGAAGGGAGGCGACCGCCTGTGACCCTCACGGTATCGCACCTGACCTTCGCTTATCCCAAGGCCCCGCCGGTGCTGGAGGATGTCTCCTTCACCGTGCCCGCCGGTGATTTCCTCTCTGTGC